>Ga0210036_1002766_pt1 | contig 18137 bp, 8 predicted proteins | sample CryGeymeta201515_FD_185469 | JGI IMG/M metagenome (GOLD analysis project Ga0210036, IMG submission 185469) | Groundwater microbial communities from Crystal Geyser aquifers in Utah, USA - Crystal Geyser metaG 2015-15 (SPAdes) (version 2) | ecosystem: Environmental > Aquatic > Deep subsurface >...
CAATTTACCGATTTACCAATTTGCCAATTTACCGAGGGTAAGATGTCTACCTGTGCGTGTACGCACGCAGACAGGCATGGTGCCCCTACTCCTGACTTCTGATTTTCTTCACGCAATACGCAATACGCCAATACAAATTGCGGGCAGACACAAGGTCTGCCCCTACTAATTTAACACTTTTTTTAAAAATTCTCCGGTAAATGAATTTACATTCTGGGCAACCTCTTCAGGAGTTCCCTCAGCCACAATACTTCCTCCTTCTTCTCCTCCTCCTGGCCCAAGATCTATAACATAGTCTGCGGATTTAATTACATCTAAATTGTGTTCAATTACTAAAACGGTATTCCCGGTTTGTACTAATCGATCTAAAACCTGGAGTAATTTTTTCACATCATCAAAATGCAATCCAGTAGTCGGTTCATCTAAAAGATATATGGTCTTTCCTGTACTTTTAGCGCTTAATTCTTTGGCCAATTTAATTCTTTGCGCTTCACCACCAGACAGAGTAGTAGCTGGTTGCCCTAATTTTATATAACTTAATCCTACATCATACAAAGTTTTCAGTTTCCTTTTAATGGAAGGGATTGCTGTAAAAAATTCTAAAGCTTCTTCTACAGTCATCTCCAACACTTGAGCAATATTTCTACCTTTGTATTTTATGTCTAAAGTTTCTCGATTAAATCTTTTACCATTACAAATCTCACAAGGTATATATATATCAGGCAAAAAATACATCTCAATCTTTACTATTCCTCCACCTTGACAAGCTTCACATCTTCCTCCCTTCACGTTAAAGCTAAACCTACCTGACTGGTAACCCCTTATTCGGGCTTCCTTTGTTTTGGCAAAAATTTCTCTTATAAGTGTGAAGCTCCCAGTATAAGTAGCTGGGTTAGAACGTGAAGTTCTACCTATAGGTGATTGATCAATAATTATTACTTTATCAATATACTCAATTCCTTCAATTTTATCATAATCTCCAGGGTGAATTCGACTTTTATATATTTCTCTAACTAAAGCCTTATATAATGTTTCTTCCACTAAAGTACTTTTTCCGGAGCCAGAAACTCCAGTAACACAAGTAAAGGTACCTAAGGGAATAGAGACATTAATTTTTTTTAAATTATACTGGCGAGCTCCGTAAATCTTTAAATATTTTCCGTTTCCCTCTCTTCTTTTAAAAGGAATATTAATTTTACTGAGATGGCTTAAATATTTTCCAGTAATAGATTCCTTATTTTTCATTAGATCGGAACAACTTCCTCTGGCCACCACATAACCTCCATGTAGTCCTGCCCCAGGACCAAGATCCACAATATAATCTGCAGTCTTCATGGTTGCTTCATCGTGCTCAATAACAATTACTGTATTTCCTAAATTTCTCAATTTTAAAAGAGTTTGTAAAAGCTTGTAATTATCTTTTTGATGTAAACCAATACTTGGTTCATCTAAAATATATAATACCCCAGTTAAACTTGAACCAATCTGAGTAGCTAAACGAATCCTCTGATTTTCTCCTCCAGCTAAAGAAGAAGAAGCGCGAGATAAAGTTAAATAATCTAATCCTACATTAATTAAAAAACCTAATCTGTTTTTTATTTCTTTCAATATCTGAGCAGCAATTGTTTTCTCTCTTTGCTGTAGTTTTATATTTTTAAAAAAATCATAATTCCATTTAATGGATTGCTCAGCAAGATCTGCTATAGAAAAGCCATCAATAGTTACCTTTAAACTCTCGGGACGTAATCTTTTTCCTTTACAGGAAGGGCAGGGTTTAATAGTCATAAATTTTTGTATCTCTGAACGAATATATTCTGATTTAGTCTCTCGATATCGTCTTTTTAAATTATTGACTACTCCTTCAAAATAATTTTCATGAAGCCAATAGGTATTTCGTTCATCATTTTTATATTTAAAAGGTATTTTAACCTCTCCAGAACCATACAATATAATATCTTTAAATTCAGTTTTTAAATCAACAAAAGGAGTATTAAGACTAAAATCATAAAAATCAGACAGGCCTTTTAAGATGTGGTATAAATATTTTCCTTTCACTTCGCCCCAGGGGACTAAAGCACCCTCTAAAATAGACTTACTTTTATCTGGTACAATTAATTCCGGATCGAATTCCATTTTAAAACCCAAACCACTACAAGTGGGACAAGCTCCGTAAGGACTATTAAAAGAAAAGATTCGAGGAGCAATCTCTGGTAAATTTATTCCGCAACGAGGACACGAAAAATGTTCACTGAATATCTTTTCTTTTCCACCTTCTAGATCAATTATTACTATCCCTTCACTTAAGCTTATCGCAGTTTCAATAGAGCTAGCTAAACGACTTTTTATTTCAGGTTTTACTATTAATCTATCTACTACAACTTCTATATTATGATTTTTATATCTATCCACTTTTATATCTTCTTCTACTTCATAAATATTTCCATCAACTCTTACCCTGACAAATCCTTTTCTTTGAATATCTTCTAATGCTTTTTTATGTTCTCCCTTTTTAAAACGAATTATGGGGGCTAAAACCTGGATTTTGATTCCTGGGGGTAAAATTAAAATTTGGTCAACCATCTGCTCAACGGTCTGTTGGCTAACCTGCTGGCCACACTCCGGGCAATGAGGAATTCCAATTCGAGCAAATAATAAGCGCAGGTAGTCATAAATTTCCGTTACGGTGCCTACTGTAGATCGAGGATTTTTACTTGCCTTCCTCTGATCAATGGCAATTGCGGGGGATAATCCTTCAATATAATCCACATCAGGTTTTTTCATCCTCTCCATAAATTGTCGAGCATAAGAAGACAAAGATTCAATATATCTTCTCTGGCCTTCTGCATAGATAGTATCAAAAGCTAAAGACGATTTACCAGAACCACTTAATCCAGTAATTACAATTAATTTGTTTCTGGGTATCTCCAGATTTATATTTTTTAGATTGTGTTCTCTTGCCCCTTTAATTATTATCTTATTCTGAGCCATTAAATATCTCCTAATAAATCAGTATATAGTATCGAGTATCGAGTATATAGTAAGAAATCAAAGAAAAATAATTCCTAAATTCTAATTAGCTAATTTATTAATTAATCTACACATATTGGTTATTTCCCAAAAAGCCAAAAATATTTTCAACAGATTATATATATGGTGCATTTCAGATAATATTATAGTAAATTATGAATTTTTGGTTATAATTATGTTGTAGGGGCTCGATTCATCGAGCCCGCAATCAGACTGTGTCATAAATAATTATATTTAACAATAATTTTTTGTAAATTAAAAAAATTTAAGATTTTTAAGGTTAATATAAAAATAAAAAACATATTTACTCTAATTTTTACTCATATTATCCTATTTTACTTGAAATAAAGGGGTATTATCCCCTTAACAGGCGTTTAATTCTTTGATTAAAGCTGGTACTCCCAGGAGGGTGATCATCCGAACAAGATCAAAGCAAGTAGCAAGGATAGAGGCCTCGGCCCTCACTCCTTTTAGACCTCTCAGGAGGAAGGAGTCCACTTTTAGATTATGTTTAATATGTCCGAAGGGAAGCTCGGCTTTCTCTTTTCTAAGTTTATAGATCTCTTGAGACTGGGGTTCTTCATATTGAGCCTCCAGTCTCTGCCTTACTTCTTCGTTTAGAAGTCGGGCTATGGTTCTTCCCTTTTTGGCTTTAGTACAGATACCATAATGAGGACAGGCAAGACAGATTTTGTTATCGGAAATTCTGTATGCTTTATTCTTTTTATCAGTACTAGATAAGGTTAGTTTATGTCCTTGGGGACAGATATAACCATCATTCTTAGCATCATAAGTAAAACGTTCTTTGGCAAATTCATGAGGTTCTCCTTTTTTGGCCTGTCTTTGGGAAGGGACAATGACCTTGATCCCCTGTTGATCTATTTTTTCTAACTCCTCGGTTGAGGCATAACCAGAATCAGCTACTGCGGTCTTACACTTCTTACCTAAGATCTGGTTAGCTTGGTTGATCTGGGAAGCAAACTGATTCAGGTCATTATTCTCACTTACCACATCAGTAGATAAGATAAGGCCTTCTTTTTCGTCTACGGTACTCTGGAGGTTAAAGCCGGCATGAGAACCCTGGAGACTGTTAATGCGGGAACACTCGGGGTCGGTGGTATTAAGGGATTTTTGCTTTTCTTCTTCCAGTTCTTTTAGGATAGCTTTGACTTTAGATTCAAGAATCTTTTGGTCTTTTAATTCTTTATCCATGGTGACCAAAGAACCGCTTCCCTCTTCGGTCTCATCTACTGTATCACACTGGGTCAGGATATCTTTGATACGCTTATCAATATGTTTTAGAGCTCTTTGGGCTTTTTCCTTATCCCAGGTATTCTTGATTGCGGCATTGGCTCTTATTTTAGTACCATCAACAAAGAGGGTATTGCCTTCGATCAGGTTGAGTTGGATACAAATTCTAGCACACTGTTTTAAGACATTAGCTAAAGCCTCTTTATTCTTTCTCCTGAATTCGGCTATAGTCTTATGGTCTGGCTTTAATCCGGAGGTAAGCCAGATAAAGGAGAGGTTGTGATGACAGGCCCTCTCTAGCTTTCGGGAACTGCGGGTACCGTAGGAGTAGCCGTAGACTAAGAGTTTTAACATAGCATGAGGGTGATATTCGGAGTTACCTACTTGGTGAGAATCAAGGATAATTCCTAATTCTCTAAAATCAAGTGCCTCTATGAAAGCATCATAGGCTCGGACTGGATCATCGGGGGTTACATAGTCTTCCATACTTTCCGGTAAGAGTCTGATTTGGTTACGATTACCATAACGATAAGCCATAATAAAGGTTTCCTTTCTGATAAGATTATGCTAATATTATAGCATAAAAATAGCTGAATGTCTTGTAAAATAAGAGTTTTATTTGATTTTTATTCAATATTTTTTAATCTTTTAGGTTAGGTAAAAGATGTAATTGTAACACAGTCTGAATACCGGGTCGGATAAATCCGACCCCTACATTACCATTTTGTTTACTTTTTGGGTTACAACCAACATATTACTAATCTCTTTTCTTTACTATATACTATTCACTATATACTACATACTATATACTATATACTGATTTACTATTTTATTCCTCCGAATAGGGTTTTTTCTTTTTTTAATCTTCTTATTTCATCTCGAAGCAAGGCAGCTCTTTCAAAATCTAAATTTTTTGCTGCTTGTATCATCTCTTTTTCTAAAGATTTTATTAACCAACTCAAGTTATTTTGGCTTAAATACTTTCCTGATTCTTCACTAACCGATGAAATATTATCCAGGTCATTTAAATTATTAATCCTAATAAATTCTTCTATTGGTTTGATTATAGTTTGAGGTATTACCGAGTATTGGTGATTATATTCTAATTGTATCTTTCTTCTTCGATTAGTTTCCTTTATTGCTCTTTCTATTGATCCAGTAATATTTTGACAATATAAAATAACGGTACCATTTATATTTCTTGATGCTCTTCCCATAGTCTGGATTAAGGAAGTTTCTGACCTTAGAAAACCTTCTTTATCCGCATCCAAAATAGCTACTAAAGATACTTCTGGGAGGTCTAATCCTTCTCTTAAAAGATTAACTCCCACCAATACATCAAACTTACCTAATCTTAAATCCTTTAGTATGTTAATCCTTTCTAAAGTTTCAATTTCTGAATGAAGATACCTCACTTTTATATTAATTCCTTCCAGATACTCAGCTAAATTTTCTGCCATTCTTTTAGTTAAAGTAGTTACTAATACTCTTTCTTTTTTCTCAGTCCTTTTTTTAATTTCTTCTATTACACTATCCATCTGATTCTTTATTGGTTTTAAGATTACCTCTGGATCAACTAATCCCGTAGGTCTAATAATTTGCTCAACTACTTGTTCACCTCTTTCTAATTCATATTTAGCGGGAGTAGCTGAAACAAAGATAACTTTTTTCATATAATTTTCTATTTCTTTAAAATATAAAGGTCTATTGTCATAAGCAGAAGGTAAGCGAAAACCATAATTTATCAAACTGTCTTTTCGAGATTTATCGCCTGCAAACATACCTCTTAATTGAGGAATAGTAACATGAGATTCATCAACAAACATTAAAAAATCAGAAGGAAAATAATCCAACAAAGTGGCCGGGGGCTCTCCTGATTTTCTTCCACTAATATGACGAGAATAATTTTCAATCCCGCTACAATATCCTACTTCTATTAACATTTCCAAATCATATTTAGTTCTTTCTTCTAATCTTTGAGCCTCTAAGTGTTTTCCCTCTTTTTTAAAATATTTTAATCTTTCTCTTAATTCTTCTTCGATAGATAAAACTGCTCTTTCTAATTTATCTTTAGTAGTGACAAAATGTTTAGCCGGATAAACTATTAATTTATCTTTTCTTTCTATAACTTTTCCGGTTAAAGGATCTATCTTAGAAATTACTTCTATTTTATCACCCCATAACTCTATACGAAAGGCATATTCTAAATAAGAAGGAAATATTTCGATTACATCTCCTCTAATTCTAAAACATCCTCGATGAAAATCGACATCATTCCTCTCGTAATGTATATTTATAAGCCTTTCCATAATTTTATATCTTTCACAGATTTCATTCTTATTAACTGTTAATACCAACTCTTTATAATCTTGGGGTGAACCTAACCCATAAATACAAGATACACTGGCTACTATAATTACATCCCTTCGTTCCAAAAGGGAGCTGGTAGCAGATAGTCTTAATCGGTCAATCTCTTCATTTATAGAAGAATCTTTCTCAATATAAGTATCGGTACGGGGAATATAAGCTTCTGGTTGATAATAATCATAATAACTTACAAAATACTCTACCGCATTGTTAGGAAAATATCTTCTAAATTCACTACATAATTGAGCAGCTAAAGTTTTATTATGGGAGATCACCAGGGTGGGTAATTGAATCTCTTGAATTACATTAGCCATAGTAAAAGTCTTCCCTGAACCAGTAACTCCAAGTAAAGTTTGATATTTATAATTATTATTTATCCCTTCTATCAATTTTTTTATAGCCTGGGGTTGGTCTCCTTGAGGGGGATAATCAGACACTAAATCAAAATTTTGGGTCATTTACAGCACCTTTTTAAAAATATAGGTTGAATTTAAAAATTAATGAAAAGAGTTTTGAACCCGTTTCGGGTCGGATAAATCCGACCCCTACAAGAAAACTATCGTAAAAGCTTACCATTATTTAAGTATCATAGATGTAGGGGCTTGATTCATCAAGCCCGTCAAAAAAATTATCAAAGCAACTCGGGTCGGATAAATCCGACCCCTACATTAATAGCAATACTTTATTATAAAAGTTTTAAATTTTGAGTTTTGCCTTGAAGTTTTTCGCTTTTCTGCCTGTGCGTGCCTGCCTGTGCGTGTACGCACGCAGACAGGTACGCACGCAGACAGGTAGCTTTAAGTTTTTAGCTATACACCGATAATTTAAATCTGAAAAACTGCATTTAAACTAACGACTATTCACTGACGACTAATTTAATTGGTTATTCAGCTTAATCTAAAAATAAATCTACAATTTTAGAATTATCAACATCTACCAAACCTTTATTAGTTATTTTAAGATGAGGAGCTACTTCTAAAGATAAAAAGGCAATACTCATAAAAGGATTATCCATCGTAACCCCCAAACTCTTTGAAGTTTTATAAAGGGAATCTAAATTTTCTTTCACTTCCAAGAGGGGTCTATCTGACATCAAACCAGCAATGGGTAAGGGTAGTGAATCTATTATTTCTTCATCTCTAGATATGGCTAATCCACCTCCCATCTTAGCAATAGCTGCCCCTACGTTTAGCATATCTTTATCGTTAGTTCCTACAATTATAATATTATGGGAATCATGAGCAACGGATGAACCCAGTGCACCTTTTTTAAGTCCAATTCCCTTAACTAAACCCACACTTACTTTTTTTATAGCATGATGCCTCTCTATTACTGCAACTTTTAAAATATCCCGCTCAGTATCAGAAATTACCCAGTTATCTTCAACTTTAGGAAGGTCTATACTACTTTTAGTTATGATCTGACCTGGTATAACTTCTATAATTCGGCATTTGTTTCCTTTAACTCGAATCTTAAAATCTTTAGGGTAAAGCCATTTAATATTAACTGACCCCCTAATAGGGACTTCCAATGGTTTGGGGTTTAACTCTAATAATTCCCCATTTTTTGCTACTAATTTTCCATTATAAAAAACTTTTAGGATGTTAAAATCTTTAAAATTATCAAAAACAACTAAATTAGCAGTATAACCTGGAGCAATTGCTCCCAAGTTCCTTAATCTGAAATATTCGGTGGTATTAAGAGTAGCCATTCTTATAGCTGTAATCGGGTCAATACCATTTTTTATAGCAGTTTTTATTAAATAATTAATATGCCCTTCTTCTATTAAATCCTTGGGATGTCTATCATCACAACAAAAGAAACACCTTCTAGAATTATTTGAATTAAGAAGAGGTAAAAGATCTTTTAGATTCCGAGTAACAGAACCTTCTCTTAACATAATATACATACCTAATCTCAATTTTTCTTGAGCTTCTTTTACGGTAGTGCACTCATGATCAGATCTTATTTGAGCAGATATATAAGCACATAAATCTTTACCGGACAAATTAGGGGCATGACCATCGATACATTTAGGGGAAAAGATTTTTATTTTATCTAAAACTTCAGGGATTTGATTTAAAACTCCTGAGAAATTCATCATCTCTCCTAATCCTAAAACCCATTTTTCATCTAAAAGGGGATATAAATCATTGACACTTATACTTGCTCCTGAAGTACCTAATGATGAAGCAGGAACACAAGAAGGTAGCATCATAAAAATATTTAAAGGGTTGTATTTACTGGATTCTAACATATACCGAATACCTTCTAAACCTAAAACATTGGCAATTTCATGAGGGTCTATAATTACTGAAGTCGTCCCTAAGGGTACTACCGTTTTAGCAAATTCCGAAATTTTTACCATGGAGCTTTCTAAGTGAATATGTCCATCAATAAATCCAGGAGATAAATAGCAATCAGAGATATCAATTTCCCTATCTGCACTATATCCTTCTCCTATACCTACAATCATATCTTTATAAATTGCCACATCATTAGGGTATATTTCTCCCGAAAAAACATTTATTATCTTTCCATTTTTTAATAATAAATCAGCTTTTTTATCACCTCGAGCAGTTTTTATAATTTTAGCCAGATTCATAATAACTTCACCTTCTTTCGTATTGCGTATAACGTATAACGTATAGCGTATAGGATTAAATCATTTTAGATAACATGCTACCTATTTTTTTAATAAATTTTTAAGGTCATTTCTTATCTCTTTATGTCATTCCCACCTGTCTGCCGCACAGGCAGGTGGAAATGGGAATCCATCTTACTTTTCTTATATTTTACCCCTGGATTCCCGCTTTCGCGGGAATGACAGGGGGGGGAGTAGTTGTGTATTTTTCTGCCTGTGCGTTAGCCTGCACGCAGACAGGTGCCCAGCACAGACAGGTGCAGACAGGTCAGGTAGGCACGCAGACAGGAATTGTGCCCTTCCTGTTTTATTGTCTTTTGCTTACCTTGGGCACGATGCATCGTGTCTCTACACCATATTACATATTATGGGCAGACACAAGGTCTGCCCCTACTATTTTATTCTGGCTTCTGACTTCTTTTTCTTAACCAACTAACCAGGTAACTAACTAACCAACTAATTAATTTTACCCGCTATCTGCTAAAGACATAAGTTCCTCCCATATCTTTTCTACTTGTTTCCTCGTTTTATCTAACGTATCATCATTATCTATCACATAGTCAGCTCTCTCAATTTTTTCTTTTAGGGGTATTTGAGATTTAATTTTCTGTAATGCTTCTTTTTCAGCTAAATTATTTCTTTTTTTTAATCTTTTGAGTTGTTTCTCTTCATCTAAATATACTACTATTATTTTATCCATTAATCTATCTATCTTAGTTTCATAGATTAAAGCAGCATCTATAATTAATATTTTTTTTTCTTCTTTACTATTATTTTTGGCCAAGCTTATTTCTTTTTTAATTAATTTTATTATTTCAGGATGAGTAATTTTATTTAGTTTTTTTAATAGATTTTGGTTTGCAAAGACTATTTTGCCTAATTTTTCCCTATTAATGGTCTGGTCTTTTTGTAAAATATCTTTCCCAAATATTTTAATTATTCTTTTCCAGGCAGCTCCCGGAGGTAAAATTACCTGATGACCAAGTTTATCAGCATCAACAATCTTAGCACCTAAATCTTTAAACATTCTAGCCACCGTACTTTTACCACTTACAATCCCACCGGTAAGTCCAATAATCAAGGCCATGGTTCCTCCCTAAATTAGTTAGCTAACCTCTGCCCAATTATCACCAACTTTTAAATTAACTTTTAGAGGCACAGAAAGTTCTAAACTATGTTCCATAATATCTTTAATGATGGATTTAACTTTTTCTAATTCTGGTTTATAAACCTCAAATATTAATTCATCGTGTATTTGAAGTAGTAGTTTACTTTTAAAGCTTTCCCTTTTAAAAGATTCGCTTATTTTAAGCATAGCTATTTTTATTAAATCAGCTGCACTTCCTTGAATGGGGGTATTAATGGCAATTCTTTCATTGAATTCACGAATATTTTTATCTTCACTGTTTATCCCTTCTAAATATCTTCTTCTCTTTAATAGAGTTATTATATAACCCTTCTTTCTAGCCTCTTCTTTCTCTCTCTCAATATATCTTTTTACTCCTTGATATCTTAAAAAATAATTATAAATATATTTTTCAGCCTCTTCTCTTTCTATTCCTAAATTTTGTGCTAATCCGTAACTACTCATTCCATAAATAATTCCAAAATTAATCACTTTAGCCATTCTTCTCATCTGCTGGCTAATTATATTCTGGTCCAGGCCAAATATCTCCGCGGCAGTATGGGCATGGATATCTTCATCATTTTTAAAAGCATTAATTAAACTTTCATCCCCAGATAGATGGGCTAAAATACGCAATTCAACCTGAGAATAATCTGCAGATAATAACCTAAACCCTTCCTCGGCAATAAAAGCCCTTCTAATTTCTCTACCCATTTCAGTTCTAATGGGAATGTTTTGGAGGTTTGGTTCACTACTACTCAATCTTCCAGTAGAAGTAGCCGTTTGATGAAAAGAGGTATGTATCCTCTTAGTTTGGTTATTTACTAAAAGAGGTAATTTATCGATATAGGTATTCTTTAATTTATCTAATTCTCTATATTCTAAGATGAAAGATACAATTTTATGATGGGGAGCTAAAGTATTAAGTACCTCAGCATTGGTAGAATAACCAGTTTTTATCTTCTTAATGATAGGTAGCTTTAATTTTTCAAAAAGTATTACACTCAACTGTTTAGGAGAATTAATATTAAATTCAGTTCCGGCTAAATTACAAATAGTTTCTTTTAACTCTTTTAACCGAAAATCCATTTTTTGGGACATTTCTTTTAAAACATCGACATTAACTTTAAAACCATTAATTTCCATTTTCCCCAATATCTTCACTAAAGGCATTTCTATTTCTTTAAATAAAGAAATTAAATTTTTTTCTTTCATTTTTTCTTCTAAAATATCTTTTAATCTTAAAATATTTCGAGCATCTTCACAAGTATCTTCTATACTCTGGACCTTTTTTCCCTGATTTTTTTTATCTTCATCTTTTAAATATTTTAAATATTCCCAGCATAAAATCCGTAAATTATACTTTTCCATAGAAGGATTTAGCAAATATGCAGCAATCATGATATCGAAATTATCACCCCTTAATCCTACCTTATATTTATGAAGCACTATAAAATCAAATTTAAGGTTATGGCTAATTTTAATAATCCTTTCATTTTCGTAAAATGGCCGTAATTGACTTAAAACTAATTCGGTAGAAAGACATTTTGTATTTTCCATTAAATTTAAAGGAACTAATGGGAGGTAATAAATTTCATTATCTTTTAAGCTGAGGGCAATTCCTAAAATGTTTGATAAGATAGCATCATCTGAAGAATTTATTAAACAAAAAGAAAAATATTTATTTTCTTTAATTCTATTGGTTAACTCAGTTAATTTTTCTTCCGTATCAATCAAATTATATTTTAAATTAGTTTTTTCTTGATTAATTTGAGGTGCAATCTTTTTTAATAAATTTTTAAATTCCAATTTTTTAAATATTCCCCACAATTCCTTATAATTTGGAGGTTTAATCTTAGCAGCATCGAAATCATAGGTTATAGGAACTTCCCTTACAATAGTAGCTAACCTTTTACTCATTAGAATTTGATCTTTGTACTTCTTTATCTTTTCTCTCCAAGATTTTTTAGAAATTTGGTCAACATTATTTAAAATATCTTTTAAACTACCAAATTTTTTGATTAAAGCCAGGGCAGTTTTTTCTCCTATACCTGGAACACCCGGAATATTATCAGAAGGATCTCCCTTTAAAGCTAAAATATCTACTATTTTCTCGGGGTCTACTCCATATTTTTTCCTGATACTCTCTTCATCATAAATTTTTACCTCAGTTACTCCCTTGATAGTAGTCATTACCCGGGTATGTGGAGAAATTAGTTGAAAAGCATCTTTATCTCCGGTAACGATAATCGTAGTACAATTTCTTTCCTCTGCTTCTTTGGCTATAGTACCAATAATATCATCTGCTTCATAACCCTCTTTGGAATAAATCGGAATATTATAATTATTAATAATTTCTTTAATAAGAGGAATTTGGTTAATTAATTCATCAGGCATTTTCTTTCGATGAGCTTTATATTCTTTAAACTCTTGATGCCGAAAAGTTGGAACCGGGGTATCAAAAACTATCATCATATATTCAGGTTTTTCTTCTTCTAATAACCTCGATAATATCATAGTAAATCCATAAACTGCATTAACAATTTGACCAGAAGAGGTAGTTAATTGGGGTAAGGCATAAAAAGTACGGTAGAGTATTCCGTGTCCATCAACTAAAATAAGTTTCTTCCTGCTCTCCATAACTTTTCTTCTTTCCTTTAATTCGTTCGTTCTCTTGACAATAAATATTACTTAACCTATAATTTTAAAATAGAGATTTACAATTGCCGAAGTGGCGAAATTGGTAGACGCACTGGACTCAAAATCCAGCGAGCCTCAAAGCTCGTGTCGGTTCGACTCCGACCTTCGGCACCACTTTATTTAGTCGTTAGTACTTAGTTAGCTAGTTAAGTGGTTTGTTGGTTAATTAGTTTAGTATTAATTCTTCAATATACTCATTCCTCAACTAGTAGAGCGTTTCTTTAATAATGTTACAATAATTTGTTATTGCGAGCGATAGCGAAGCAATCTCAAGTCCTTATAAATAAAGGGATTGCTTCGTCGCTTTGCTCCTCGCAATGACAGAAAAAAATGTAAAGATATTTAGAGAACGCTCTACTAGCTAACCAGGTAACTAAATACAAGATACGATTTTCCTCTGTCTTCTGTCCTCTGTCCTCTATTTGTCATACAACCGTTAGCCGGTTAACCGGTTTTCCAGTTAGCCAGTTAATTTAATCATTAGAAATAGTTTATAATCCTTTGTAGGACAGGCGTCTCGCCTGTCTATTAGTTCATTAATCGTTTGCAAATATTTGTAGGGGTCGGATTTATCCGACCCGGATTTTTCGGTAATTTATCTGACGGGTTTGATGCATCGAACCCTCCTCTTGGAAGGGCGTATGCAATACGCCCCTACTTCTCTCTGTACACTTGTAACTCGCAACCCATAACTTATTACTGTATCTTACTATATACTATCTTAATCTGTCCTCTGTCCTCTGTCCTCTTCACGAGATACGGATTAACCAATATCGTTTAGCAAATTATTATCATAAATTATAGTTTGATTAATTATATCCATCGCTTCTTGAGCTTCCCAGTTTGACACTAAAATTTCTACATTCCCATTTAATTCATCTTCGCTCATTTCTAATTGATTTAAAATAGTTATAATTCCTTTATTTTTTAATATTTTCTCTAAATTTGTGGCTAATGAAATATCTTTGGCAATATAAATAACTTTCCACATTTTAAATAAAACTCCTAATCATAATCTGTATCATTTTTTAAAACATCTTCCGTCCATATTTTATCCTTTCCTAAAATATTACCAATTTCCTCTTTTAATTTTTCACTAATATTCACTAAATATTTTTCTCCTATAAGATGTAATAAAGTTTTATCTTTATTTTTAAAATGAAGCACTACTTGACTTTTTCCTGGATAACTACAAAATATTTCCTTTAACCTGATTAAAATATTAGTTTCATTATTATAGTAAGAATTAATTTCTAGATGAAGTTGGTTAGAAAGATCTTGTTTAATTGCTTTTTCTTTAGAGATAAATTTTTTATTTTCTAGGTATTTATCTAAAAGAGATATTTTTTCGGCAATAATTTTTCTCTTTCCTTCTGTCACATCAAGACCTCCTTCTATTATAACCATCTCATCTTTTTTTATAAGCTCCTTAGACTCTTCATAAACTTTAGGAAACACTATCACTTCTACCGTGCCCTCTAAATCTTCTAAAGTAATAAATACCATAAGATTCCCATTTTTAGTACTTTTTCTTTTAAAATTACCAATTACTCCAGCTAAAATTACTTTGCTTTTATCGGGAAGATTAGCTAATTCAGCTGAAGTAGAAGTTATGATTTTCTTTAATTTATCCTGGTAATCATGCAGAGGATGATATGAAATATATAATCCTAACATCTCTTTTTCCATAGCTAAAAGTTCTTTTTTAGACACTTCTAATATATCTGGCAATTGGTCTGGATAATTATTACTAGTTTTATTTGGATTATTTTCTTTAAAAAGATCAAATATAGAAGTCTGCCCGTTTTTTTGGGATTTTTGATATTCTTGTCCATCCTTTAATGCTAGATCTAAAATTGCTAATAATTGGGATCTTTTTGCTCCCAGGGAATCGAAGGCACCACATTTTATTAAACTTTCAATTACTCTCTTATTCACTATCCTTAAATCAACTCTCTGACAAAAATCATGTAGAGAAGTAAAATTAGAATTCTTTTTACGTTCTTTAATGATATTTTTTATAGCTTTTTCACCCACATTTTTTATAGCAGCCAATCCAAAACGGATAACCTTTTCCCCTACTACAGTGAAATTTACCAAACTTTGATTTATATCAGGAGGCAATATTTCGATATTCATATCCCGGCATTCTTTTATATATAAAGCTACCTTATCATTATTCCCCATAATACTGGTAAGCAAAGAAGTCATATATTCTACGGCATAATGTGTCTTTAAATAGGCGGTCTGATAGGAAATAAAGGCATAGGATACGCTATGAGATTTATTAAAACCATATCCGGCAAAATAGTTGATTAAATCAAATATTTCAGCAGCGGTATTTTTTTTAAGGTTATTTTTTTGAGCACCTTTCATGAAAAGTTCTCGTTGCTTTTCCATCACCACTTTCTGTTTTTTTCCTATAGCTTTTCTTAAAATATCAGCTTGTCCTAAACTGAAACCAGCTAATTCACTAGCTATTTTCATAACCTGTTCCTGATAAACAATTACTCCATAAGTTTCCTTTAGTATAGATTCTAATCGAGGATGAAGATATTTTATTTCTACCATTCCCTTTTTTCTATTAATGAAATCTTCGATCATACCACTCCCTAATGGTCCTGGTCTGTATAACGCTAACAAGGCAGTAATATCTTCTATACTTTCGGGTTTTAATCTTTTAACTAAATCTCTCATTCCTTCACTTTCTAATTGGAAGATACCAACACAGTTTCCTTTAGAAAGCATTTTATATACTTTTTGATCATCTAAAGTAAGGTTATTTATATCGACCTCCTCTCCCCGGGTATGTTTTATTATTTCTAAAGATTTACTTATCACGGTCAAAGTACGAAGACCTAAAAAATCCATCTTTAATAATCCCAATTCTTCCAGTTCAGCCATAGCATATTGGGTAGATATTTCCCCTTCCGCATTCTTTTGTAAAGGAACATAATTAGTTAGTGGTTCCCGCGAAAGAACTATTCCAGCAGCATGAGTGGAAGCATGTCGGGCTAAACCTTCTAAAGAAGAAGCAGTCTCGATCAACTTCTTTACCTCTTCATCATTTTTCAATAATTCTTGGATTCTACTTTCCATTTTTAGAGCTTTTTCAATGGTTATGTTAGGCTCCCAGGGAATCATCTTAGCGACAGTATCTACTCGTGCATACGGAATGCCTAAAGCCCTTCCCACATCTCTGACCGCAGCCCGGGCGGCCATAGTCCCAAAAGTAATGATTTGAGCTACTTTATCCTTTCCATATTTTTTGGAAACATATTCAATTACTTCTTCTCTTCGTTCATAACAAAAATCAATATCAAAATCGGGCATACTAATCCTTTCCGGATTTAAAAATCTTTCAAATAATAATCCATATACTAGAGGGTTAATATTGGTAATCTTTAGACAATAAGCAACTAAACTCCCCGGGGAAGAACCTCGTCCAGGCCCAACCATTATTCCTTTCTCCTTAGCATACCTTACAAAATCCCATACAATTAAAAAATAAGGATCAAACTCCATTTTTTTAATAACCGAAAGCTCATATTCTAATCTTTCTTGTAACTCATTGGTAACTTCAGGGAATCTTTCTTTAAGTCCTTTATAACAAAGTTCTTTCAAGTAACTATTAGTATTATAGTCAGCAGGGACTTTAAATTCGGGTAATTTAGCTTGCCTAAAATTAATTTCTAAATTACATTTTTCAGCAATATGTACTGAATTTTGGATGGCTTGAGGAATTGCAGAGAATTTTTCATTCATCTCTTCAGGGGAATTAAAATAAAACTCATCAGTGGCAAATTTTAAACGTTTAGGGTCGTCTAAATTAGTGGCGGTTTGAATACAAAGTAAAATCTCATGTGCTCGAGCATCTTCCTTCTTTATATAATGAATATCATTACTCGCTACCACCGGAATAGAAAGTTCTTGACTTATTTTAACGAGGTTTTCATTTACAACTTCTTGTTCAGGAATACCATTTTTTTGTAATTCTAAATAAAAATTATCTTCACCGAAAATTTTTATAAAATTAAGTGCTACTTCTTTTGCTTTTTTTATATCTTTTTGTAAGATGTATTGAGGAATTTCACCCTTTAAACAAGCTGAAAGAGCAATTAATCCACTACTATATTCTTTTAGTATTTCTTGATCAATTCTCGGCTTATAATAAAAACCTTCTAAATAAGATAAAGTAACTAATTTTATTAAATTCCTATAACCTTCATTATTCTTAACTAATAAGATTAAATGAAACGGTGTTTCTTTGTTTTTAGAAGATTTATCAAATCTACTTCGTGGAGCAAGGTACATTTCACAACCGATTATAGGTTTTATCCCTTGCTTTATAGCTTCTTTATAAAATTGTATTACTCCATACATTACTCCATGATCAGTTATAGCTAAGGCAGGCATTTTATGCTTTTTGGCTTGTGCTACTAATTCAGTTATTCGGCAAGCTCCATCTAATAAGCTATATTCACTGTGAACGTGTAGGTGAACAAAATTTGCGTGCCACATGTTGAGACAACAACCTCCCAAGTTTGTATTTTGTATATAACATAAAGTGGGTAGAATTTTTAGCGTAGAGCGTATAGATCATAATAATATGTAATGAGTAATGTGCAATGTGTAGGAACAAAATGTGTCATACCTTCAATAATCTTTCTGTCATTTTTCTAAAAATATGTTATTATTATAGAAATTTATTTTCTTATTATCAAGAATCTTTTTATGTCATTCCCGTGAAAACGGGAATCTATCTTTTTTTCTTATCCTATACCTCCTATACCTCTGGATTCCCACTGCAGTTTACACTCACGAAAGTGGGTGTGGGAATGACAGGTAAGTATTTAATTTTTCGCGATACGTAATACTCGATACTCGATACAGTTTTTTATTTAAAAAATACTTGAGCTAATTCCCACCATTTTTTATCTACCGTTTTAAGTTTACTCACCGCTTCTTCCAAAGGTATTCCTATAACTTTATTGCCTTTAAGGGCAGCCATATATCCAAATT
>Ga0210036_1002768_pt1 | contig 18127 bp, 7 predicted proteins | sample CryGeymeta201515_FD_185469 | JGI IMG/M metagenome (GOLD analysis project Ga0210036, IMG submission 185469) | Groundwater microbial communities from Crystal Geyser aquifers in Utah, USA - Crystal Geyser metaG 2015-15 (SPAdes) (version 2) | ecosystem: Environmental > Aquatic > Deep subsurface >...
ATGTATAAAAGTTTAGACTTGGCGAGAGCTATCCATTTCTGTATTCAAAAGTAGTTTTGGAGATGATGTGCTTCTTCAGTAGTTTTCTACAGGAGATGTGTACGGTAGCCTAAGCCTTACTCTAGTAGTAGATAGTTTTAATAATACGAAGGACAAGGTCGTTTTTTAAGCGAAGACAGTAGGTCTACCAGTACTACTAGTCGTACCGTAGTAGTGATGAATTTCAAGTGGACGAGCAAAAGTGCGTACTCTTCACAGGCGTCTGTCCTCTGACCTATCTTTCCAATATATGAGGAGATGATGCAAAACAAAACATCGTCATCCAAGCCATAATATCAAGCTGAGTCCAGAGTGAGCAAAAGGCGATCCAACAATTCAGCAAGAAAGCCAACGCATCTCACATTCAGCTAGAAAAAGGATATAGCTGTCATATATTTGAGTCCATACGAGTATATTATTGCTGAAGCAAGGTTACAGAACGATGTTGTCTTCAACTAGTAGTAGGATCCTGTTTGCCCAAAGATACCAACGTCTGGGCAGCAAGTTTCGGCTCCCCCATCGTTGGATGGTGGTTCCCAATAGTGAGGAAGGATCAGAAGACGAAAGCTCGATTCAACGGAATTTTCAGCAGCAGCAGCAGCAGCAGCAGCAGCAGCAGCAACAACAACGTCGCCATTTGAGTGTTGGACGTCGCCACGGGTGGAAGAGTGACACTGAAAAAACAGCAAAGGAAAATTTTGAAAAGGAGTTTCTCAAACCAGCTGCAGAGGGCCAGCTCAAGCAAGGACATAGTTCTGGTATTCCAAAGCTAGCTGTTCGCAAACAAAAGGGACACAATGTTATTGGTGCTTCCGAAGATGATGGCAAAAGACATGGTGGTAGCGGTAGCACTTTGCAAAAGATGGAATACGAAGAATTTCAAAACGATGGCCTTGATTTAAGTGAATCGGAAGAAGAAGATGGTTTGATGCAGACGTTGGGCGACGAAGTTACCCGGCAAAAGGAAATTAACCGTCAATCCTCTGTGGGAGGCAATGGCAGTGGCAGTGGTAGCGGAGGCTCCAATTTTTTGCCAGGTCACTCTGCTGCAGACGGTAGTGGCTCAGGTGGTGTGTACACTCTGAGCTACGACTCCGGTAGATCTTCCGAGTATTGGAGAGAAGAAGACTACGATCATGACATTCTCACTGACGAAGACAGGGAGTTTGTGCAGCATTTAGTGGAGCTGAACGAGAAAGCAAACGAAGTCATTGGTGAGGACGAAGAGATCTTTGGCGATGCTGATTTTGCGGCCATTGATTGGGATGCTGAAGAAGAAGAAGAGAAAGTACCAGCGGAAGGGGGTGGAGAAGACAACGGCCCAGGAGAGGGTGAAGAGGCACAGCTCAAGGCAGTGGAAACACCCGACGGACCGCAAGGAGGACGGCAGGCACGACGGAAATCGGAGGAGCAAGAGGAAGCCGAGAATGCGGCGGCTGCAGCTCGCAAGATCGAGAATGACTGCATCTCACCCCTCAACATATCGGGACCAAGCAGCGAAGATTTTTGGAAGGATTTGAAGAATCATCCGACCATGTATGCTGAAGTCAGACATTTCAACGTGCATCCCGAAAGCAAGCGTGAACCAAAGCCGTATTTTCCCAAAAGCCGTGCCAATCCTCCTCCCGAGTTTGTCAGTTACTACAAGCGGTGGATGTACGTCACAGGATTACCTCCTGCTCTTGCCGAAGAAGGCATGAAATACGGTAACGTCGCTCCCTTGAGTGCTACCCAACAACAGGAAATTGAAATGACAGTCTCGAAGCTTTTGGGTGTGCCCTCGGAACAAGTATTCCCGGCCAATGAAACGTCCGCTTTTGTAGGCTTTGAAACGCCACAAGAACGGGAGATGGTACTCAGAGCAGGGCCAAAACAAAAAACTCTCAGCAAGCCAGTGGAAATTTCGACTTACACTCCAACTCCGGAAGACAAGAAGTACGACTTCTTAAAGGACGAATCAGTAGACACCGTCGTCCAGCTTGAGAATCTGCCTCCTGGTCGATTCTCCCGAGATACTCTGGCGAGGGATCTGTTTCCAGAGGGATCTGACCTCGACATTGCCTACCCGTTGACGCGTGATCAAGTCGCTTTTCCTTCACCCACAACAGCTCTCATCAAATTCGATTCGGCAGAAAAGGCCAAGTCTGCTCTTTTCAGTGAGAAGATTGCCGAACGTCTGGTGGAAATTGGAGAGTATCCTGTGCGTTTCTTCAAAGCACGTAAAAATCTTGTATTTGATCACATGGCAGGACCATTGAAGAATCACGAGATCCGAAAGCTCGGTGACCGTCTTATCGTTGATGGTGACATGCCATCCAAGAACTTTCATATATCCCATGCCGGTACCATCATGCTTCGCAATCTAGACCACGCATCTGTCTCCAAGGCCAGTCTTACAGAGTTCTTCCAGCCGTTTTCTAAGCTTCTCCGCGACGAATCAGGATCCATTGAATTCGTCACCTGCGAAAACGGTTTGCCAACGGGCACGGCTTATGTAGGCTTTGACAGCTTAGGAGAAGCTGAAGCTGTAATGTCCAAATTTAAGGGCCGTGCGCGCATTGGTGAGTGCACAGTTCAGATGAGGCTGGTTAAGGACAGAAAAATTCCAGGATTGCCACCCAGGATAGCAAGACCAGAACGTACCGAAGAAGAAATTTTGGATAGCTTGAACAATTGGGAACAATTCGTGGATCCCAAGGACATTGCCTACCTTGAAGAGTGCGGTGTGTCGAAGGTGGTAGTGGGCGAGACATTGCGTGGCATGCGATTTCAAAATCGCTCGTTCGGAGCTCTGGACTATGCCATGCCCGGAGAAAAGTTGGAAAACGAACGAGACAGTGGCCAGGACTTCCAAGAGTTGGTCAAAATGTACATTTCGACACTCAAGGAGTGCGTGGCTACTCCAGAGAACCCAGGCCCGTTGTGGGAGGCTCTTCATTTCCCTGGAGAGCCAATAGACACCACTGTCTTTGAAAGGCAAAAGAAGAAGCAACAGCAAATCTTAAAGAACCGCGGGCTTTAAAAATTTATAGCAGACTAAAATTGGTGGATAGTAGTATGCGATTAGCGTAGTTTTGTCGCATCAAAAACCACTAGGCTCTTTTGGGGTCATTCATGTTGAACTCTCCAAAGAGATTTTCCAAATCATCCAGCACGGGCTGAATGGACTTGACGAATTCTTGAATATGATGATGTGCATCGGCTTCCATTTCCTGCCATATTTGCCGTTCAAGGGGGTCCTCTGGAATGTTGGCGTGACCTGGAATAACATCAGCGTCGTCGCTGGAGGATTCAGTGTCTGACAAAGCTGCTTTTGGAATGTTCATTTGACGATTTTGAGCAGTGCCAGGTTTGGCTGCCTCAATCCTGTCAAGAGATTCTTTAACTTCTTTTAGCCGTCTTGGGTTCATCATTTTATAGATTTCATGAATTTCGGGACCTTCCCTGAAAGAATAATTGAAAATCTTTTGGGTAATGCCACGGTGAAACTTGGAGTAGACTTGATCGTACGTTGCCGCCAAGGCTTCGGTGGGGCCCGAGAACTTTTTGGGAATACGACAAAGATTTGTAAAGCTTGATGTTTGAAATTGCAATTGTCGTCGTACCCATAACAGTCCCATAGCACCACTGACCTCTTTTAGTTTTGGTAAACTTGGATGGTATCCCATTTCCACTTCAAATTGCAGCATCTCGCGCAACGTCGGGCTGTGAACGGGTTTGGGATCTGGCAAACCAGCTTGATGCTCTTTCTGGTCGTCAATATAATCGTGTGCAGCAGCTTCCATTTTTCCAATATTCTGAACCACGTCGTTGTTTCCCATTCTCATACTCGAGGCAAATTTTTTGTACCCCTCTGGGACTTGTCGTACCATTCTCCACTCGGACAATACTCTCGCAGCGGCACAAAATTGAAACGTATCAATATCTCCCGATGGCATGTGAAGGCGATGGTGGACTCTGTCGACCGTCGTAGCAGCCCTTACATCGGGTCCCCGAGACGTGGCTGCAACATTGTCCATGGCAGTAAACATTGATTTGACACGCGCTGGCAGTCCCTGTTCGAATCGACTGCGATCGAAATCTTTTTGAGTACACTGAACGGCGTAATCGAAAGCCTTGCCGACTTCGGTCAGTGTCAATTCTCCAATACTCTTTGAAGATAGAAATGGTTTTGGAGAAGAAATGGCACAAGGACGTTTGTTTTTCCTGTCCTCTTTGCTTTTGGAACGTTTCGTCGATTTTTCTTTTTTGACTTTGACCTGGCTTCCTCCTCGTGCCATTGTGGGAAACTGATCATTGTTTATTGAGTTTGCGTCTTTGTCGTTGGCTTTCGGCATCGATGGCAGTAGCAAAGTAGACGTCAGACGTCGTCGTAGAAATTCACACGACTTGCTTTGTCGATTCCGAAATCCTATCGAAAGCAGATTTTTCTGTGTTCGAGACGACATTGCCAAAAATGGTAGATATTTTGTTGGACGAGGAAGCATTGCCCACGTTTTCTTCTTTGGAGATTGGCTACTTAGATTTGTTTCCTGGGCCGCGGCTTGTTGAACAGGACCTGTCATAGCCATCGTCATCATGGTCAATGCAATGACGGTCGAGACGTAGAAAAAACTGCAACACTTGAATAGCGCCATTGTAGCTCTTCATTCAAACTATCTGTCTATTGTCAGGAGGGCCTGGTGGACATTGGACATCGGCATGGGCAAGAGAGGTGTACTAGTAGTAATGCCCAGAAAAACATCATGATGTATGTCATGACACTGATCCTCATGTCAAAAAGATACCATCAGAATGGTCGCACACTTGTGTATCTCAATATCACCGTAGTATTTATTTAATCTCATCTCAATGGTACCAAAAACCGTTTTGTGTCTAATTAAAAAAAATCGTTATTCTACTATTTACAGTAGCTGTGTGAAGAAAACAGTAGGTTGCCATGAACCCAAGTTGTCGTACCACATGTACACAAAACTAACGAAATAAATTGAAAAGTTACAGCAACGCCAAACCTCTGCTAGCTACTCGTACTATTTGATTTGCCATTCGTTTTACTTCCTAGGAGTGCCTCCTACTGTACAGTCCTTGAGTAGGAGCGCAACAACAGGTCACCATTATATAGCGCTATCGACCATACGTAAAGAGAGATCATTCGGAGCACTACTACAAGGAAAAAGAAGAAAAAGTATCAATAGGTCATGGACAACATGGACGATGCCGTACCAACCAATGCTCGTGCGAGTCCCTCCTCCTCCCTTGCCAATCGTCGGCAAAAGAACCTGAAGAAATTTCGAAAGCACAAGGAAGCGCAACGACAAACTTTACGAACAGTAGTTCTTTCGGAAACAAATACAGCTTTACTGGAAGAGGAGCAGCCAGAGGTGGCATTGCCCAAACCTAACAAGGCTACGACAACGGCTGTTGTGGCTACGGCTGTGGATGTGGCCGTCGAAGACGAGGTGAAGAAGGAGGAACAACTCACAGCCATGAAAGAAGCATCCAATAATACAACAGTTAAAGCTGCAAGCAACCCTGTCGCCAATAGAAAACGATTCCAAAAAAGACATGTCATGGCAAAGAAGGAGGTGACGCCGGTAAAGCCGGCGGCCAAGCAAGAGGAGCTTACGGTTCTTCCTCCTGCTGCTACTGCTGCTGCTACTAGCGACAAATCTAAAACACCCACATTACCCTTAACAATACCACAGCAACAAGGACATCATCATCAAAATGCAACGAGAAGATCGGAGATTATCCGAAAATTGGCCAAGAAAAATCACCGAGTTCCTCCCAGTCCCAAGGGAGCTACCACGCCCAAAATGGGAAAGTTAAATGTAGTTTCATTCGACGAAAAGGTCCAGCAAACAGTAGAGGAAACAGCGCATTCTGCCGAAAATGACAGCATTAAAAATGCTGAACCATCCGGTGAAGCTGCAGCAGTGGATGTTACGTATACTAATACCATCACAACTGCAGATCCACCAGCACGAGCAACATCACCAACAACAGACACAGATCAGGAAGAAGCGCCACCTTCGTCGCAACCAATAGAATTCGAAGCAAACAATACAGATGAGCCAACGGATCAATCTGTGGAAACTGCTTCGTTGACACCGGAGCTCATGGCAGGTTCTTCTACAAATGTTTCTGAAGATGGTCCTGTTGAGAACTCAAAAGCCGTGGTGGATACAGCTGCTGATGTCAGTACAGAAGAGCTTTCAGCTCCCGACAATGATAAGAACGCAGAGGAAATGCAAGTGCAGTGGCAAGTTGCTGCCGGTAGTGAAACGGCCGATACTCCAGAAGAAGAAGAAAAACTGGACATCCCAACCAATGAAGAGATTGTAGAGAGTATGATAGTGGACGAGCAAGTTCTTTCAGGCGATGGAATATCTGAGGCTTCAGACGAAAATGACGAGAGCAATATTCAAATGACTGGCGTTTATAGTAAACCAGCGCATGCCGCCGCCGCAGCAATTATGGCAGGTCCAGCCTTCACGGAGCATGCAAGTACACTAAAAGCTACTGCTTCTGAGGGTGTGGAGGCCCCAGATATCGTTTCACCCACTCAGGCTGATACTCGGTCAGATCATCTTGCTGAAGCAACTAGTGAAGATCTCGACACCAAAGAAGACACATTCAAACAAGAAGCCGCTTGCAAGAGTGAGGAGACTACAACTCCCAGTGTTGTTGAAGAATATGACTTAAATGAAACATCCACCAGTTTTGATCTTCGTTCAATTCATGACTTTCCAACCGAGGCTGTTCAAACAGCAGAGGCAGCCCTGCCCTCAAAAGATCCTTCCTGGGATACTGCCAAGGTCATGTTCAGTGAATTTGAAAAGCCTGCAGCTTCGAAAGCAAAAAGCAATGATGGTACTTTGAACATGTTTGACACTGCCGAAGACCCGCCGGGGGCAGCAGCTGAAAACTGCACCTTTTCTCAAGAATTTCAAGTGGGCGATGATGACTTTTCAGGTTCCAGCTTCTTTTCTGGACGGGACCACAGTCTTGTCGACGAAAAGAAGGAATCCGAGTCTAACGACGTCCAAAACGCACTTGTCATGGACCACCACCAGTACAACAACAACCAAAAGTCCTTGGTGGTGGAGGCAGAAGGTGAAGAATCTAACGAGTCTATTCGGTGGCGCTTGTCGCGGATGCATGCGAGCAGTTCAGAAAATACAAATGCCGTTGATGCTATAAAACTTGCAACGGGTGGTTTCAGCCACCCATATGACGTTACTACGTTTGAGAAAGATGAGGAACAAATTGATCCGGCAGAGTCTGCCGAAATTGACAGAGATGACGAAGGACTACTCACAAATACCTCTATCGACAATGAGGAGATGGAATTGATTGGAATACTTTATCAGCCGTCCAAAGAAGAACGACTCCAACAGTATACCAACACGGATGCCGATGATGACAATTCTAGTGTCGATACATCGATTGTCGACGAGCATCATGACGACGAGTCCCTGGGAGAAGTCTCCGAGGTTGGTTACGTCTCGGCTTCTGATGAACAAGAAGACTTTTCCTTGGAACAGGGAGAGAAAGCGGAGTCCGATGATATACCCGCCAAAATCGTCGAAGATGCTCCAGCGTTCGTTATTCCCATCACAGAAGACGCCGAAGTCGTCGAAGATGCTCCAGCCTTCGTTTTTCCCATCACAGAAGCTGCATTGGCAGCGGGATCGACAGAAGATTCATCTACAGAAGCTGCGACTCAAGATCCCTTTTCGTGTCCTACTCCTCCCGAAGATTCCGAGCAGTGTTCAAAACCCAGCTCAGCATCGATCTCGGATGACAACGAAATAGGTGATGCCGCTGCTCTTTCTGTGGAACAGCGAGTTGGTAACGCTGTGTCAATGGAACCGATGGTTGATGCGATTCAATCCATTTCGACTTCGACTTCGACTTCTGGAAGTAGCACCGCAGTAGGTAACATCGCCGAGGCAGCAGAGCCAGGTATGGTGCACCTAGGTTACATTTCTCACTCGTCGTCTGGATCTACAGCTGAAGATCAAGAGGCGTGCAAGCGAACCAAGCTGGAAATGGTCGACAACGAGGACGAAATTGATGCTGTTGAAAGCAAAACAGCAACCACAGAGCAAGTGAATTGTGGTCCAACCGATAACGGCGACGCAACAGAAACACCTTCGATCAGCGATAAAATGCCTTCTCCAGAGAAACGGGATTTGGAAGAGTCGAATTCCTTGGTCGGAGTCTCTTTGGTACCTAGTTGGGAAACATCCAAAAGTGCTTGTTTGGCCAAAGCTGGACCTGGCATTCCTCCAAGAGGGAAGATAGCAACTCCGCTGCCTCCTCCACCTCCTCCGCCATTATCCAAAAAGAAGAGGAAGAAAAAGAAGAAAAAGGATAGAAAGAATTCAGAAACTCCAGTGCCATTGCTTGCTCCACCTCCAGCCGAGAAGCTCAAAAAATGGGAAGAAAGCAAGAATAGAGCCGTTCACTTTAAAGAAAGATCGGAGTCGAAGAGCAACGAAGAGAGCAAGAGTGCCACTAGCACTCGCCGTCGACCTCAACTTGCTCCTATTGACTGCCAAGAAGATGAGCTCCAGGAAAAGGAAACATGGGAACAACCTCCCGAGTCTCCTGGCCGTGTGCATATCCCTTCATTGCCGAATATCGTGGAGCTGATGGACCCATCAAGGTATGGTTGTGGTCGCTTGACCAAACAGGCGTCATCTCCAAAGAAAAAGGCCTTGCCAAAATCCCAATTGACTTCGTTTGATAATATTCTATCTCCGGTGGATGCAGCACGCAACACTGCACTTGAAAATGCAATGAAGCGAGCAACCGTAGGATTGGCCGAAACTCGCAAATTCAATGGCCTCCTTCACCCTCTTCGTGCCAATTCGGAAAGTGAACCACCGCACGTTTTGGCGCTTGAAGCCAATTCGATGGTAGATTCTTCCAGTGGTAATTCTTCTGCGAATCTCGAGGAAACCAGGTCTCATCAGTCTCGTGAATCGTCAAGTGGAGGTGTCGAGGAACCACCTTTTGTCACGCGAAAGCTAATGCCAGAAGATGAGATGCAGCAAAACTTTCCTGGTGAGTCAATTTTGACGGATCATTCATTTGAGGTACTGTCCGCTTTCTTACCTCTCTTTCTTTCTTATTAGATTTTCCAAATGCCTTCCTCCAAAAATTGACATCTCCCAGCCTGTCCATGACAAGCCCCACATCCGAGAATTGTCATACAACTCTAATTCATGATTCTAAAATGGCCGAAAAGATGGCGATTGCCAGTTATGCCGCAGCGCGTACATTTGAGGAGCAATATGCTGCATCGCACGAATACAGCCAGGAAGGTGCCGCCGCTGGCGAACCCAGTTTGCACGAAGGCGAACAAGATGGTTCCACTCGTAAGCAGGACATCCCTTCATTCTTTTGTTCCCCAGAAATCGTTGACAACTTTAGCGAAATTGCAGGAACTGAATTTAGCGTCAAATTTGAGCAAGAGCTGACGGGTATGATGGAGGGGAACGATCTTTTCAAAGACCTCGTGCCGCGAGGTACGCCTAGTAGAGCCTCGAAGGAAGATGAGCCTCATCAAAGCGACATTCATCCTCTGAAAGGTGGCGCCTTTAGTCCCTGGAAAAATGCCGTGCTTGCTAGAAATAGCGAACCAACGACCATAGCCTCCGATGCAGTGTTGTCGCTGGCATCTAGCGGCAGTAGCGACGGTACAGAGAAATCAGTGAATCTCACGCTAGCGACTCAAGAGACAAAGACATCACATGTCGAACTGCTGAGGGCACACCAGTGGTTGACGTACGAGGTATTGAAAATCTCCCACGAAGAGAACATTCAAACTTATTCGGACGATATCGTCCGCAGACACATGTCAGACCTATTGCACGACAACGACAAACTAAACAAACTCTGCAGCTATGTTGCAGACAAGGTCAACACGAGGATTGTGTTTGAAAACGCGGAAAGGGCCGAGCGTTGTGCTAATTTGAGCCCTCGTAAGAAGATGCGGCCGTTCCAGACCAGTCCTCTGTCGAACCAAAAGTCTCCTTCGGTTGTCGCAGCGAACTTTGTCAGTTTCCTGCACAGAATAGCGAAGGTTTCCGACACACCCAGCCCCTTCGGAGAGGACAACCCCTTTCTTTTCGATCTCATTAGTACATCCATTTACGAAGGAAAACAAGAAGGGATGCTCTGCACACACAAAAGTGGCGACGACGACACTTTGCAAGGCATCGTCTTTCGCCTTTGCCCGCCCGAGGTATTGGTTAAGTTCACCGCCCAGGCCTGCGGGTTCAACACAATGGGCGCAGTTCCTATCAAATTGATAGTTGAACATCAGACATCAGGTCTATCAAGTTGTGATGATCCGATCGAAGCCATGAGAGCTGCCAATCCTTCGCCGACGAAAAAGTCGAAAAGACCGTTCTTTGAATCGGTCGACGGACAAACAGATGCTTCAGCTGACAATTCCAAAATAGAAGTCTGCGCTGATCGTCCTATTCTTTTTGAAAATGCCGTCAAAGAGAACCCACAAATTTTGAAGACTATTTTGGATTTCCTCGGAGATCCAGCATGTGTTTGTCGGATCAAGATGGTGAACCGAGACTGCCAAAAGTTTGTCGCTCAGAACGAGCAAGTCCTCATGCGAGATGCTGTAAGACTGGGTGGACTTAGCATGAACCTCCGACCAGCCTTCTGGTTGTGGGTCACTCTGGAAAAGAGTGGAATACCACCAGCCGGATGTCCAACCGACAGAGACGAAGTGGCTCTTTTAGAAGAAGCCGGGCGTACTGGAAAATGGCACCATGTCATTCAACGGGATGTCGCTAGATCTTTTGGAAACATGCCGCCCCACAAAACTGGTGCAAGACTTCGCAACGATTCCATCGTCCGAGCCCTCGTCACCTGGGGACAAAGCCGGATCATGAAACGGGGTGTCAAGGGAAGTGGCAACCCTCCGCCTTTGACTGGTAGTCAAAGGGCCCTAGATTGCGAGATGAAAGACAGCGAAGGTAGTCAAGCTCCCATGGATACCGTTAGCGACTGGGGAGGAGTTTCCCCCGTTGCAAGCTTCGCTGGAAGTGCCAGCGGGCTAGAGAGTGAAGATGCTAAAGCCAAGGAGGACGGCATTGAAGCAAGCCGACGACCAAGTCGAGATTCTTCTTGCAGCGTGTCAGAAGAGTTGATGGTGCTGTCTGGCAATGCTCTAACAGATGAAATGAAGGCTGATCTTCAAAACAAGTTGGGTTTCATTCTTCATGCCTTGGCAGCCAGGCACGAAATAGTTGGCTACTGCCAAGGCATGGACTATGTCGTCGCTCATTTGCTGCGCATCTTGCAAGATACCATTGTTTGGCGTGCTGCCAATGGAACTCTTCCCAAATCCATTCTTTCCGCCCCGAAACACGACGAGATGCGAGACAACGATTCACTCTCACGCAATCTGGACGAGGTTGCTAAGACACCTGTGGTCGAGGAGACTGTTTTCAGGGTCATGGACGTCTTCTTCACTACGTATAATCTTCAGCACATGTACTGGCCCGAGCTCCGATGCCTAAAGACATGTTGCCGTGTATTTGAAAAGCTAATTCAAATCAAACTGCCCGTCCTTGCTGACCACTTCGAACACCACGAATTGAATGTGGGCCTCTTTGCTCTGGGTTGGTTTCAAACTCTGTTTCTCTATCTGCCGTCCATGCCATCTGCAACAGTTTGTCACATGTGGGATATATGGCTGGTTGAGCGCAGTTACAAGATTTTCTTTCGAGTGGCTACCGCCATTTTGTTTTTGAGTCAGCCCATTTTGCTCAACCACGAATTAGAAGGAATGATGACCTACCTGAACACTTTTCCCGATGCCACCCTCTTGAATCCCGATATTTTGATCGCGTGCGCTCTCCAGATAAAGATTACCAACAAACAGTTGGCGGACATTGAACGGAGTTGTGGTACCAACTAGTAGACCAACTACTGCAATCCTATTTTACTGTTCGTACTCGAGTTGTTTCAAAATTTTGTTGTTTTAAAATAATACTAAAATCACGTCATATAAATCTGTTTTTTTTTCACTGCCACCTTTGCGTACTGTTTGTTGGCCGAATAAACGAAAAAGAATTGAAAGAATGGTAACGGCAACAAAAAGGCAGTAAACTGGGTTGGACGTTTGGATCTTCAATGCCAACGCTGCCTACCAAAATTGGATCATTATTTCAGAACGAGTCTATAGCTCCCCATCATCCATCTTGTCGATGGTTACGTCGTCCAATTGTTCTTCCTGCGAAATTACCTCGTCCAAATGGGTCTTTCTTGCTTGATCCGTTCGGCTCTCTGTCATCATTATTTGTTGTTGTTGTTGTTGTTGTTGTTGTTGCTGTTGCGGAGCTAACATGTTCTTGAATTTACCACGAGGTTGACGAGACTTATCGTGGGGTGCATAATGAAAAATTAACAAGGATATGGCAAAACAAACAGCAACAAAAATGGGATATCCAAAAATACTGCAAAATGTCTTTGGACGGTCTTGTGATTCGGGCGAGCCGTGCACCAGCATGTGAGCGACGCTCATGTTGGGATCGTGTCGTGATGGTCGGGTCTTTTTTGTACTACTTCTATTATTACTACTAGTAGTAGTAGTACTAGTAGTAGTGTGCGTATTTTTGCTAACTGGAGTAGACTCGGACATGTCGTCTTCATTGATTTTTTCAATTTCTACCATGTTCTAATTCTTCTGTGATAATGATATGTACTATACGTAGTAGTTGGATTACACTACTAATGATGAACTTGGGAGAGAGTGGTGTATTGTTGTTGTACTTGTAGTGGATCACAACCGTCTTTGATACGAAGAGTTGATGTTGTGTTGTCTGTTGTCTTTTTGAGTATGAACTCGAGCAGAGTAGCTTTTTTTCGTTCAAAGATCTTTTACTAGTAGTACTCGTAAAAAGGAACAGACAGATGATATCGAGCAAAAGACGACGTGAAGTCTTGCCTTCGTTCGTTTGTACTCTAGCTTGTAGACCCTACTTTTAGTAGTCTAGTATGGACCTTATTTAAGGTTTTGAGTACATACGAAAAAAAGTACTGTATTCGACATCCACACAGCCTCCCAGCTCAGAATAGTAAACTGGTTTTCGACTCCTACCAAAATCTTTTGTGTGCGGGTGTGTGTGTGTTCTTTGAGAATATTCATTTGTCACGTCCATGTACTGATAGCATAGGTGGATTCGAGGGGAAATTCTCCAACGGAACAAGTGCCAAGCCACTCGTAGTACCAGTAGTAACGACGTAACGACGAACCCAACCCGAATATAATGAAGAAGGAATAATTTTTGTGGTAATTTGTCATGGTGGAAATATAAGTAGGATGACGACGGCCCTCGTTCCAATCCGAAAACACAAAAAAACCACTGCGACCCGCCTAGGCGAATACGTCACCAGATCAAACATTCTCCCTCCCTGTGAATGAAAGTCTAGCCACCGATATGATTGTTTTTCGTCGGTCTTTCAGAACGAAGAAGAGGAAGATGGAGTGGATTGGCGCGGGATTTCCCCGGGAGAGATTTTCAGACGATAAATCCGTCGAAGAAAGATGAAGGGTGGCATTGAAATTGAAATAGTCGTGGTTTTCCAGAAGAACAAAAAAGCGTCAGTGTCCCCGCTACAATCTTTGGACAAAAGTAGGCTTGGTGGACATTCGCGATCCGTCCACAAAAAACCATCATGAGTCGTGCGAACGCTGTCGATTGATGAGGAATACCGACCCGAGGAGAAAGAGAAACTAACGCAACATGGTACCATACAGTGTACAGCAGAAGATTTTATGGGTAAGAGCCTCCTAGCATTTTGTTCCGTTCATGAAAAAATGGCAGAGGGGTTGTCATTATTTTCTTGTAATACAAATAGAACGATGACGCGACAGCGTCCCTTGTTTTCAGCGCAATGGCATAGCGCTGTCCGCTGTCAGGGCATCTATCATTCGCTTGTTATTAGGTTTTGGATGTGTGTGTGTGTGTATGTGTGTGTCCGTGTGCGTGATGAGAATGTACGATAGATTCATTTCGATTCTTTAACAAAACAAGATGGTGGGCACGGGTAGATGGAGTACAGGACCCCGGCTAATAATATCACTGATCACAACAACATCATAAAGTAGATTCGTAGGGAATTGATTACAGTAGAAGGGACTGAATCTAGTTTAGTCGTGTTCATCCGTGTACTCCCTACACATTTTCTGATAGTCAAGCAATGCGTACTAACGTCAAACGGCTCTTCCTTGAAATCATGAAAGTTTAAAGTTGCTCTCCCATATGATCCACACGTTACACCTGGACAATAATTCACTAACTCTTTACTGTATTTGACAATCACCTTAACACGGAAGACGACCAACCCCACAACAATCACATCTCTATTTTCAGTAAAAGACCCGCAGCTATTACAGAACCTCGGAAGCAGTATTGTTGAACCTGCCACGAGCTACAGCTGTCAAGATTCTCATCAGTCAGCCTGTTTCTACCTCTACAAACTACAGTACGAAGGTTACGTTGACAACCAATCCTGCAGTCACTTGACTTTTTCTTGTCAGTTCTGTGTTCTGTTTGATCCTGACTGTCAGAGTACCTGGTACATCCACACTCTCAAAGTTTGGACCAACACTGTACTTGTTCAGTGGTGAGACTTGCTGCAGAAAGAAGGGAAAAAAAAAAGCCGAATCATGTCGGTCAACAAAGAGTCCATTGAAATGACGGCAGAACAAGCTGCCGCCATGATCGGTCGATCGTCTCTTTCCCCACCGCTGCTGCCACCTCCTCCAAACAAGAGCTCGTCGAACAGTAATAGTGTGGCTAAAAAGTTGGGCAAACTCATGAGCAAGAATCTCAACCTGAGAGGACCCTCCAAAGGCAAGTTCGGAGAACAAGAAGCCTCTGATTATTCGTCTCGTGCTTGCGGAGGAGACAGCAGTTCCTGCAATGGAGAAATGTCGATAGGACAAATGTCCGTCGCCCATACCACGGCCAGCATTGATACGGTCAAGATTTCCAATCAAAATGCAGCTCTGTTGAAGATCGAACACAACCAACGTGCTGCTGCGGAAGAAGACAAGGGAGGTACTAAACACCAGAACAACCCTTGGAGAAAGTTTAAAAAATTAATGCATCCCAACCGCAAAGTCGACAAAGAGGATGAAGAAGACGAGTTTCTTGCACATGGAGCTTCTTCGCTGCCTAGATCACATTCCAAGTCGTGGGATTTTACTCCAGCATCGGCGTCCGGTCGAACCAATCGAAGAAGGACGCACAGTACAGACACTTCCAACAAGAAAGAAATGCAGCAGCAACAAGATCATGCTGTCACTAGGCGACGAGAAAAGGCTATTTTGGATGATGCCGTTCGTGGACGACTGGATGGATGTGATCTGCTGTATCTTGGACCCGCGTACAATATCAGTTTGCAACGACAGACCACCCACGAATCGTCGACACCCTGGGAACCAACGCCCGCTTACAGCTTTGCGGGACGATCGACCCAATACACGGCACGACAAATGGTAGACGACATGATGTGGCGACCCACAACGGGAACACAAAGGGCTCCCGAAATTGTTTTGGAAGGGTTTTATCGAGATGATCGGTGGATTGTAACGCTGGATGTGTCCAGACCTACCTCGGGTCCGACCGGCTGCAGCAAATCATTGCGGTCATCAGATGGAGATCTGCACGATTCATTACCACACTTGCAATTAACAGACGAAGAAGAGGCTTCACTTTCTACTATTGAGGATGTCCCAAGACACAAATTGTGGGGATCCATGTGGGGCGCCAACAACACGCCTCCACCGAAACCCTCTCACATGTCGTCTGTGGAAGACATTAACGAGCCCGATAATGTTTTGGAAATGGCTGCCTCTTGCAATGTGCCCATTGATATCGACGAAGATACCTTCATGATTTCCAATGCCGAGCATTTGCAGTCTGTCCATGATTTGGCGGCTGTTCCCTTGCAGCACGGGCGATTCGGAGAAGCACTCGATATTTTCAAAAAGATTCTGAAGGGAGTCCAAATACAAGAAACCGACATGTCGTTACGGCACTTGGAAGGTGTCACGCTCCACAATATGGCCGTTATTTACATGTGGCAACACAAATATGAAGAAGCATTGCAATGCGTTGGCAAAGCCATCAAAGCGCGATTGCAATATCTGCCCGAGAATCATCCCGATATTGGAGTTTCTTTGGCACGCCAAGGAAAGTGTTATTTTGCTCTCGAGCGATACGGCATGGCCGAAGCTTCCTTTCAGGGAGCCGCGGATATTTTTAATGGACGAAGTGTGGCCAAAGCCAAGGCTCTCTTGAATCTCGGTGTTGTTAAGTATCAAAGTGGAGACGATGTGGAGGCGTTGAAAGACTTTTCAGATGCCCTGGAAATACAACGTGTCTGGTTGGAGGGGCCAGTAAAACGAGAGGCCAATGTCTTTGGGGCTGCAGTTATGCTGGGAAATATGGGAAAAGTGCACATCAAACGAGGTGACTATGATCTGGCAATTTCTGTCTACGAAGAAGCGTTACTGGTACGTGTGCTATTATGCGAACTGGGTGTGTGTATGTGTGCTTTTCTATTTGCCATAGTTTGCTCACCGTTGGCTGTATCTCTTGTGGTGCACAATGATTGTGACAGCTTTTGACCTCTGTCTTTCCTAAAGACAACGAGATGGTGATTGGTACCCGTGTGAGTTTGGCGCTGGCATGGGCATTCAATTCTGAGCCCAAAAGGGCAGGGAAGATATTGAATAGCGTCTTGAAATCGCAAATGGAACGCTATGGCAGCGGGACACCGGAAGTTGTAGAGACGACGGGAGTCATTGGTAATTTGCACTTTGGCCTTGGCAACTACGAGGACGCCTTAAAATGTTTTACGCCAGTCCTCAAATGGCAAATGGCTTATCTTGCTCAGGACCATCCTGCCTTGACCAAGACCAAGAGAATTGTGAAGAAGATCAAATCATCTGTCACGACGGTCTGGGTCTAGCTAGCTAGCTACTGAGTGGTAGCTGGTAGCTATTAGCTGCTAACTACGGTACTACTCTACTAATAGGCTATGCATACTGGTAATATCATTAAAAAACAAGTGCATACTGGCTTGCGTCAAAAATCATTGAATACATTTGCCATCAGACTACCAGGTGGTACCAGACCCTCTAGTAGTGGTATGAGTACAGTACTAGCCTACTATCGTAGAGTATTCATCAATAGTGTGGAGCATTTTTTCTCATGCCGGTATTTTGTATTTTGGTCCCGTGTGAGTTGCGAATCCAAATTCAGCCCAGGTGGACTACGGCAGTTTACCTTGTCTCCTATTAGGGACTATGATAGGACTCAGGAGTTAGGTCTCTCTTTATTAGGTCGTGTGCCTATGCCTGCTTCCTATCCACACAGAGACACTAGTCTAGTTTACTCCTATTATCATAATATTCAATATTTACTCTAATATTCATGAGTCTCCACACTAGCTTTTTACGTGTTATCAGCCACCATGAGCTCTCAAGCCGGCTACAGCCGGCTTACCACTGGTTAACAAGCACCACAGGAACCTCCTGTAACTCTGCTGTTGATCTCATGCGAGTCCGGAGGCGACGAAAGTCACTGTCGCAACCGGAGGAGATCGATTTGATTCATCATCAAAATCGATCGTCCCACAAAGTTTGGAGACTTTGACCATGGCTCGCATCCGGCTACAGCCGGTCGCAACCAAGTTAACTTGCCCTTCTTCTACTACAGGAGCAAGGGGACGACCTCGCTTCCACGCTGGAGACGAGGTACTACCGTACACCAAGGCGAGAGACTAGCTCGCTCGCAAACTGGAAGAAGCACAAGTTGTGCCTCCTTTCCATACCACTACAACTACACCTACTACAACGTCTATCCGAAAGGACGACAAGCCTACAGTCTGCTACAGACAACAATGGAACCCCTGCCACATGGACTTTGGTCTTGTCTTCCAGCAAGTCATTGACCGGCAGGACCGGACACTACAGACTGAGGGACGCTTCAGTCTACTGGAACCACTGGAGATACAACAGCCTCAACAGGAA
>Ga0210036_1002769_pt1 | contig 18126 bp, 13 predicted proteins | sample CryGeymeta201515_FD_185469 | JGI IMG/M metagenome (GOLD analysis project Ga0210036, IMG submission 185469) | Groundwater microbial communities from Crystal Geyser aquifers in Utah, USA - Crystal Geyser metaG 2015-15 (SPAdes) (version 2) | ecosystem: Environmental > Aquatic > Deep subsurface >...
AACAACGCCCACAGCCGACAAGAATGGCGTGTCGTAGGGTCGACTTCAGTCGGCCATGGCGGGTTGAAACCCGCCCTACGCAGGGCACGCATGTTTCATGCTTTGGGGTGTCCTTGTTGAACATGGATGTTAGAAGTGCAAAACGCCGTGTGTTTGAACCCGCGCAGTGGGCAATATTGGCGGTCTCCTCATACTGTTGTACCAGAAATCGTCGACCGCCAATACCGGCCGCTGCGCTGGACATTGCTATTGATCTCTATTGCCACTGTCTTTCCTGCCACACCGTCTAGCAGGGTGACCGGTGGGGCTGACCCCCCGATTTCTGGTACCCCCGTATGAGGGGGCGGCTCCACCGGTCGTCCTGCGGATCAACAGCGCGCATTGCGCAAAAATACAAACCTACGGAGCCCGTCACCTCACGCCGCCTTCAACTGTTGCGCATAGCCTTTGAGCACTTCCTCGCGCAGCACCGCCCAAATGGCGGCATGCAGCTCCAGAAAGCGCGGGGTGGTTTTGATCTCGGCCACATCACGCGGGCGCTCAACATCGATCAAGAAGTCACCTATCGGGTGGCTGCCTGGCCCAGCGCTCATCACCACCACGCGGTCAGAAAGCGCAATCGCCTCGTCCAGGTCATGGGTGATGAACAGCACCGCTTTCTTCTTCGCCTGCCAAATGTCGAGCAACTCGTTCTCCATCAGTTGTCGCGTCTGGATGTCCAGCGCAGAGAAAGGCTCGTCCATCAGGATGATGTCGGGGTCCAGCACCAGCGTTTGCGCCAGGCTCACCCGCTTGCGCATGCCGCCGCTCATCTGGTGCGGGTAGCGGTCGCCAAAACCGCCCAAGCCGACGCGGCGCAACCATTCATTGGCCTGGGTCGCCGCTTGCGCTTCGGGAACCCCGTGAAACTGCAAACCGGCAGCCACATTGGCCAGCGCGGTGCGCCAGGGCATCAGGCTCTCGGCTTGAAACATGTAGCCGGCGCGGGTGTTAACACCATTCAGCGGCTGGCCAAACACGCGCACGCTGCCGGTGCTGGGCGCCAGCAGCCCGGCCCCCACGTTGAGCAGCGTGCTCTTGCCGCACCCGGTGGGCCCGACGACGCTGACGAATTCGCCCGCGCCCACCGTCAGGCTCACGTCCTGCACAGCGGTGTAGCGCTGGCCGGGGTCGTGGCGGGCGGTGAAGGTGCAGGCCACGCCCTGCAAATCAAGCGCCGCTGTCATCTCAGCCTTTGGGGTATTTGGCGTTGGCTTTTTTCACGAAGGCGTTGGTGTAGACCGCGTTCAGGTCAAGCTTGGCCGCGGCAATCTTCGGGTTCACGCTGGCCAGTGCCCTGAAAGCGGTTTGCGGGCCTTTTTCCGGGATCATGCCGTCGGGTGACAGCGCGCTTTTGGCGGCAATGAAGGCATCGATGTAGACCGCGCGGTCGCCCAGCAAAAAGCCTTCGGGCACGGTCTTGATGATGTCAGCGGCACCGGCTTGCTGAATCCATTTGTCGGCGCGCACCATCGCGTTGGTCAAGGCTTGAATGGTGTGGGGTGCCTTGTCCAGCAGCGCTTGCGGCGCGTACAGACAGCCCGCGGGCATGGGGCCACCAAACACTTTTTCGGAATCACTCGTTTTGCGTGTGTCGGTGATGATTTTCAAATCGCCCGAGCGCTGCAGCAGCGTGATGACCGGGTCAAGGTTGCTCATGGCATCGATCTGGCCGCTGCGCATGGCGGCGACTGCGCCGTTGCCGGTGCCAACCCCGATGAAGCTGACATCGCTGGGTTTGATGCCCGCTTTGGTCAGCACAAAATTGGCCATCACATTGGTCGAGCTGCCCGGGGCCGACACACCGATCTTTTTGCCCTTGAGGTCGGCCACGCCCTTGAAGTTGGGCAGGGTCTTGGGGTTGATGCCCAGCACGATTTGCGGTGCCGCACCTTGCAATACAAAGGCACGCATGGCCTGACCCTTGAACTGCATGTTGATGGTGTGCTCAAACGCGCCCGAGACCACGTCGGCACTGCCGCCCACCACCGCTTGCAGGGCTTTGGAGCCGCCAGCAAAATCGACGATGGTCACGTCCAGCCCCTCAGCCTTGAAGTAGCCCAATTGTTCGGCAATGGTCAGCGGCAGGTAATACAGCAGGTTTTTGCCGCCCACGGCAATGGTCACTTTGGGCTTTTCAAGCGTTTGTGCGCTGGCCCAAAGGGGCAGCAGGCTGGTTGTGGCGGCTGCAGCAGCAGTGATGAGTTGTCTTCTTTGCATGGGTTTGTCTCCAATTATTATGAATGCATGGCACAAGATGCCACTTGAATGATAGCCGGATGACTGCACGGCAGGAACCACTAAACTGAGCCCATGCAAGGACAACTTTTCAGCCAAGATTTTTTGATGCGTGGCGTGCGGGAGACCTCTTCTTGGCAGGCGTTTTCAGATGTTGAATACTTTAAATTTGAGAGCGCTCTGCACAGTATCTATAAGGGTCTGAGCACTGAATCTACCGTCAACGAGGCACAAACCGAAGCCTTGGTGATCAACAAGGTACTGGTTGAACTGGGCTGGGGCGACGACTTTTTGCCGCAGGTGAACCTGTCAGGCAAACGCCGCGAAGACGTGCCCGACTGCCTGCTGTTTGCCGACACCGCACACAAAGACTTGGCTCGGGCCGAGAACAAGGACGACCGGTGTTACCGCCACGGCCTGGCCATTCTGGAAGCCAAGCGCTGGCTGCGCCCGCTGGATCGGGGCGACGCTTCTGAGCCCACCGACCCCAACGCACCGTCGAGCCAGATGCTGCGCTACCTGAGCCGCGCCGACGTGGTGTCAGACCGGGCGGTCAAGTGGGGCATGCTGACCAACGGCAATGTCTGGCGGCTGTATTGGCAAGACGCGCGCAGCCGCTCCGAAGAATTTTTTGAAGTCGATGTGGCCGCTGCGCTGGGCATTCAGGGCATCCAGCGCGAGCCCGATGACTTCGCCCCGGCGCACGCGCTGCGGCTGTTTTTCATGTTCTTCCGGCGTGGCGCGTTTTTGCCACAAGACTGGGACAACACCGGCCGCACTTTCCACGCCTACGCGCTCAACGAGGCGCGACTGTATGAAGAAAAGGTCTCGCAAGACCTGGGCGCGCGGGTGTTTGCCGACATCTTTGCGCAACTGGCCGATGCGCTGGCGCGTGGTGATCTGCATGCTGTGACCTTTGATACCGGTTTTGGCCAGTTCAAGCGCCCCAAATTTACCCCCGAGTACTTGGACGAAGTGCGCGAAGCCGCGCTGGTGTTGCTCTACCGCCTGCTGTTTTTGTTTTACGCAGAAGACCGTGGCCTATTGCCCGTGCGCGACGAGCGCTATGCAGAATATAGCGTGCGGCGCATCCGTGAAGCGGTGCGCGACAAGGTGGATGCGGGCGGCAAGTTCTCCAGCACGATCGGACATATCTGGCTGCACCTCAAAGGCACCTTCACGTTGATCGACCAGGGCGACGATGACATCGGCATGCCCGCCTACAACGGCGGCCTGTTCAACCGCGCCCGCTCGCCGCTGCTGGAGCGCACCAACGTCCCTGACAAAGTGATGGCGCCGATCATCGACGCGCTGTCGCGCCGCACCGAAGACCTGATGTCCGCCGGGTCGCCCCAAGGACTGAACGTCCCCTCGGGGGGCAGCGTGCTACACGCAGTGAGCAAGCGTGGGGGCGAACGGTCCGCCGGCTGGATTAACTACCGCGACCTGGCCGTGGCGCACCTGGGCGGCATTTACGAGCGGCTGCTGGAATACAGCCTGGTGCACGAGGTGCAGGCCAAAGACGATTACAAAGACAAGCCCGAGATCAACCGCCTGACCGCGCTGCCCGCCAGCTTTGCCCGCAAAGTGTCAGGCGGCTACTACACACATGACGACCTGGTGCGCCTGAACCTGCGCGAATCGGTGGGCGTGCTGGCACAGCAGCGGCTCGATACCTTTGAATTGCACCTGCAAAAGTGGGCCAAAAAAACCGCACTCAACCCCGGCCACTGGGACACGCTGGATGCGCTCGACCCGGCCAGCCAGATGCTGACCCTGAAATGCTGCGACCCGGCCATGGGCAGCGGCCACTTTTTGGTAGCGCTGGTTGACTTTTTGGCTGACCGCGTGTTGGAGGCCATCGCCACCGCCACCCTGCACGTCAACGCCCAGCCCTGGGCGGCGCACCTGGCAGAGGGCGGCAATCCGTGGAAGAGTCCGGTGCAACAACGCATTGCCGCCATTCGCCAAAGCATCAAAGCCACCGCCAAAGAACACGGCTGGGCCGTGACTGACGCACAGCTCGACGACCGCCACATCGTGCGGCGCATGATTCTCAAAAAATGCATCTTCGGCGTGGACAAAAACCCCATGGCCGTGGAGCTGGCCAAAACCGCGCTATGGCTGCACACCTTCACGGTGGGCGCGCCTTTGAGTTTTCTGGACCACCACCTGCGCGTGGGCGACAGCCTGCACGGCGAACAACTGCCGCAGGTGCAAAAAGGCCTGCAAAACCTAGGTGCCCTGCTGCTGCAAAGCGAGTTCAACCGCCTCACCCTGGCCGCCAAAGCCATTGCCCAGGTGGCCGACCTGACCGATGCCGACATGGCCGAGGCGGCGTTGTCCAAACAGCTCGCGGCTGAGGCTGCCTCGCAGGTGGCCCCGATTCACGCTGTGCTGGACTTCTGGCGGGCGCTGCGCTGGCTCATTCCCGGCTGGCCGGTAACCAAAGTCAGCCAGTTAGCCACCCTGCTGAAATTGCCCAAGAAGGAACAAGACCGCCAGGCGGGTCTGGCCGCTGGCCAGTACCCTGAATACGCCGCCTTGCTCAAACTGCTCGAGCCCGGGCAAAACCTGGTCGCCATTCTGGGCGTGGGTCGGCTCGACGGTGAAGACGCCGCCAGCCAGGCCGCCAACGCGTTGATTGAGCGGGCGCGCGCGCTGGCCGCGCGTGAAACCTTCTTTCACTGGTGGACCAGTTTCCCCACCGTGTTTGCCGACACGGCCAACCCCGGCTTTGATGCGCTGGTGGGCAACCCGCCGTGGGATCGCATCAAGCTGCAAGAGGTGGAATGGTTTGCTGAGCGCGTGCCCGCCATTGCCACGCAGCCCCGCGCGGCCGACCGCAAAGCCTTGATCGCCGCCCTGAAAAACGTCAAGATGACGCAAACCGGCATCCACACCCCACCGGTGGTCGATTTTTGGGCGCTTTACCAGCAAGCCGTGGAGCGCGCCGAGGCCAACGCCCGCGTGCTGGCAGGCGATCGAAGCAAGGGCAGTCTCGGCGGCAACGACTATCCCCTGCTGGGCGGTGGCGACATCAACCTCTACAGCCTGTTTGTTGAGCGGGCCCAAAGTTTGATCAACAGCCAAGGCATCGTGGCGCTGATCGTGCCCAGCGGCATTGCGGCCGACAAGGGCGCGGCAGAGTTTTTCCGCTCCATCAGCAGCACCGGCAAGCTGCACGCGCTGTTTGACTTTGAAAACCGCAAGGTGTTTTTTCCGGACGTGCACGCCAGCTTCAAATTTTGCGCGCTGGTTTTTGGTCGGCAGCCGCGCCATCTGCCGGTTACGCTGGACGCAGCAACCAGCGCACCGGACAATGTGACTATTTCAGATGAAAATCAGGCTCTAGCTCCCGTTCTGCCTGTGCAAGCAGCTACAAATAGTGAAGCAGATTCGTCCGAGAGCAAGGCACTGGAGCGCCAGCCGCAACCCACGCGCTGCGCCTTTTACTTGCACAGCGTGGACGAGATCGACGAGCCAGGGCGCGTGCTGTCACTGTCCAACACCGACTTTCAGCGCGTCAACCCCAACACCGGCGCAGCCCCCATCTTCCGCACCCAGCGCGATGCCGACATCACCCTCAAGCTCTACGCTCGCCACCCAGTGCTGGTGAAACACGGGGCGCTTAGCGAGGCGCTGGGCCAGCAGCCTGAAGTGCGCGTCTGGCCGGTGAAGTACGCCACCCTATTTCACATGACCAACGACTCACAGCTGTTTTTGAAGGCGGATGAGTTGGCCCAACAGGGCTGGCAGCCAGCGCCGCTGAACCGCTGGGAAAAGCCTGCAGCTGGTCTAGGCAGCGTACAGGTGGCCGTGCCGCTGTATGTCGGGCGGATGGTCCATCAATATGACCACCGGCATGCCAGCGTGACCGTTAACGAAAGTAACCTCCAGAACGCTGCGCTTGGGGCTGTGCTCTCTGAATGCGAAAAGGCAAACCCAGACGTACTTCCGAACCCGCAATACTGGATTGATACCCAAACTATTCCAACCGCTTTGCGTAGCGAATGGGCCTTGGGCTTTCGAGATATTGCACGAGCCACTGACGTGCGAACTATGATTGCAGCCATGGTTCCCGGTACAGCTGCGGGGAACACGTTACCGCTGCTAACCAGCGAAACGCTCGCTCCGGGCGAGATGGCGCTGCTGTTGGCAAATTTGAATTCTTTCGCATTTGACTACATCACTAGGCAGAAAGCGCAGAGCACACACCTCAACTGGTACATCCTCGAACAACTCCCCGTCATCGCCCCCGAACGCTTTGACGAGCCCCTACCCACCGCCTTTGCCACCGCCATGCGCGCTGCCAAACTCATGAACGGCCACCACCCGCACCCCAGTGTGGCCGACTTTGTGTTGCCGCAGGTGCTCGCGCTCACCTACACCGCGCACGACATGGCCCCGTTTGCGCGTGACATGGGGTTTGTCGATGCCAGCGGGCAGGTGCTGCCGCCATTCATCTGGAACGAAGACGAGCGCCGCGCCCGACTGGCTGCGCTGGACGCGCTGTTTTTCTGGCTCTATGGTCTGGATGCGCTGGATGCCGCCTACATGCTGGGCACCTTCCCGATCGTGCGCGAGCAAGACACCCAAGCCTTTGGCCGCTACCGCACGCAAGACGACATCCTGGCCGCGCTGGCGCTGCTTTCGTGAGGGCTTGGCGTGTTCAGCGTCTGGCAGGCTGACTCTCGCATGGATGCACCACGAATGACCAAATGAAACTGCTGCCAACCGCCACCCTCTATGCGCTAGGCGCAGCGCTGCTGTTTGGCGCCAGCACGCCGCTGGCCAAATTGCTGGCTGAACATGGTCTGCCGCAATCCCCGTTCATGCTGGCCGGTTTGTTGTACCTGGGCAGCGGCCTGGGGTTGACCGTGGTGCGGCTGCTGCGCGACCGTGGCTGGCAGCCCAGCGGCGTGCAGCGCCCCGCGTGGCCGTGGTTGCTGGGGGCGATTGGCTTTGGCGGCGTGGTGGGGCCGGTGCTGTTGATGCTGGGGCTCTCGCACAGTTCAGCATCTGCAGCGTCGCTGCTGCTCAATCTGGAGGCGGTGCTCACCGCGCTGCTGGCCTGGTGGGTGTTCAAAGAGGCCACTGACCGACGCATCGTGCTGGGCATGGCGCTGATTGTGGCGGGCAGCGTGGTGCTGGTCTGGCCGGGGGATGCGGTGGCGCTGACCGACTGGCTGGGGCCTGCCGCGTTGGCCGCTGCCTGCCTGGCCTGGGCCATCGACAACAACCTGACGCGCCAGGTAGCAGGCGGCGATGCACTCTTTATTGCCTTGAGCAAAGGGCTGATCGCTGGGGGCATCAACTGCAGCCTGGGTTGGGCACTGGGAGCCTCAGTGCCTGCCGGTTGGCTGGCACTGAGCACCATTTTGCTGGTGGGATTCTTGGGCTACGGCCTGAGCCTGGTGCTGTTTGTACTGGCCTTGCGTGGTTTGGGCACGGCGCGCACCGGTGCTTATTTTTCAACCGCACCGTTCGTGGGTGCGGCGCTCTCGATGCTGTGGCTGGGCGAGCCCGTCAGCGCTGGGTTGGGGTGGGCGGCGCTGCTGATGGCAACCGGCGTGGCGCTGCACCTGAGCGAGCACCACAACCACCTGCACACCCATGCCGCGCAGGTACACAGCCACGCGCACCGGCACGACAGCCACCACCAGCACACGCACGACTTTGCCTGGGACGGCTCTGAGCCACACAGCCATCCGCATGGCCACACTGCGCTGACGCACCGTCACGCGCACTTTCCAGACGACCACCACCGGCATACACATTCTTGATGAAATTGACCTCTAGCCCTTATTAATAAAGGGCGAGTAGCTATTAAAAGCATTGCATTTAGGTAATGCGCCGGGCGCAATGGCGTTCTTTACCTGGGGTTTACTGGCGCGATGCAATTTATCAACCCGTAACTTTCTACAATGCAAGTAATAGCTCAATTACTTCACAAGTCATGAATGTTCTCGACAAACCCGCCAAGCAAGCCACAGAGGTTCGCCGGGCGCATCTGGTGGCGGCCGCCATCGCACTGGCAGCGCGGCGCAGCCCGGCCGACATCACCACCACCGATCTGGCGCGGATGGTCGGCATCAGCCAGGGTGCGGTGTTCAAGCACTTTGCCAACAAAGAAGCCATCTGGCTGGCGGTGCTGGACTGGACCGCAACCACGCTGATGGCGCGGTTGGAAGCCGCAGCCCAGGGCGCGCGCGATGCGGTGCCGTCTGAGCTGAGTGCCTTGCGCGCGGTCTTTCTAGCGCATGTTGACTTTGTGATGGCCTACCCCGGTGTGCCGCGGGTGATTTTTCAGGAACTGCAAAGCGCGGACGACACCGCCTTGAAGGCCCAGGTGCGCAGCCTGATGCAGCGCTACCGAAAATTGCTACAAAACTTATTGCAACAAGCCCATAAAGAACAAGGGCTACACCCTGATATTGACTTGAATGCCGCCGCCGTATTGTTCATCGGATCGGTGCAAGGCTTGGTGATGCAAGCGCTGATCTCGGGCGATGTCAACGCCATGGCGCAGCAGGCACCCGGCGTGTTTGCCATTGTCCAACGCGGCATTCAAAGCCTTCAGGCAAACCAACAAGGAACCCCATGAACACCCATGCTTTACTCAAACGCCGTCTGATGTTAGGCGCAGTCGCTGCTGTGTTGGTCGGTGGCATGGCCTACGCGTCGCTGCGCACCGGCCCGCTGGCACCCATCAAAGTCACCGTGACGCATGCCCATGAGGGCACTTTGAACCCCGCCATTTTTGGCATTGGCACGGTCGAAGCCCGGCGCAGCTGGATGGTGGGCCCCACCGTGGCCGGCCGGGTGCTGAGCGTGAATGTGGATGTGGGTGACACGGTCAAAGCCGGGCAACTGCTGGCCGAGATGGATCCGGTGGACTTTGGTCAGCGTCTGGCTGCGCTGGATGCGTCCCTGGCGCGTGCGGCCAGCGCGCAGTCTGCCACGCAAGCCCAGGTAACCGATGCCCGGGCCCGCGCCGCACTGGCCGATGCCGCCCTGCAGCGCAACCAGAATCTGGCGCAGCAACACTTCATCAGCCCGGGCGCGCTCGATGCCAACGTGCAGGCACAAGCCTCTGCCCAAGCGGCCGTGCAGGCCGCGCTGGCCAACGCCGCCGCCGCTGGCCAGGACCAGACCCGCCTGAAGGCCGAGCGTGCCGCCCTGGCGCAGCAGCGCGACAACGTGCGCCTGTTTGCCCCGGCCGATGCCGTGGTCACCACCCGCGATGCCGAAGCGGGCAGCACGGTAGTGGCCGGCCAGCCGGTGCTGCGCCTGATCGACCCGGCCAGCCTGTGGGTCAAACTGCGCGTCGACCAAGGCCGCTCGGTGGGACTGGCCAACGGCATCCCGGCCAGCATTGTGCTGCGTTCACGGCCGCAAACGGCACTGCCGGGCCAAGTGGCACGCCTTGAGCTGCTGGCCGACAGCGTGACCGAAGAGCGCATCGCCCAGGTGGCCTTTGCGACCCCGCCCACAGGCCTGTCGGTGGGCGAAATGGCCGAGGTGACGCTGCAACTACCCGCCACCGCACCCGCTTTGCTGCTGCCCAACGCGGCAGTGCAACGGCAAAACGGCCAGACCGGGGTGTGGCGCCTTCAAAACGGCAAACCCGAATTTGCCCCGGTGCAGTTGGGTGTGCAAAGCCTGGACGGCCAGGTGCAAGTGCTCCAAGGGCTTGACCCAGCCGACCAGGTGGTGGTGTACAGCCAAAAAGCCTTGAAGGCCGGTGCCCGCATTGCGGTGGTGGACGCACTGGTCAAGCCTGAGTCCACGCCATGATCAGCCTGGCCGGGCGCGACATTCTGCACGGCTGGGGCAAGTTCGCCCTGACCGGCTTGGGGCTTGGGCTGTTGATTGGCGTGACGCTTTCGATGGCGGGTATTTACCGCGGCATGGTCGACGATGCGCAGGTGTTGATCTCCAACAGCCAGGCCGACCTGTGGGTGGTGCAAAAAGACACTCAGGGCCCGTATGCCGAGGCCTCCAGCATCAAGGACGACGTGGTGCGCAGCGTGCGCGGCATGCCCGGCGTGGCGCAAGCGGCCAACGTGACCTACCTCACCATGCAGGTGCAGCGCGCCGGCGGCGACGAGAAGCGCACCATGGTGGTGGGCGTGGAGCCGGGTCAGCCCGGCGCACCGGGTTATTTGGTGGCAGGGCGACAACTCACCCGCGACCACTACGAGGCCGTGGCCGATGTCAAAACCGGCCTCAAGTTGGGCGATGCGGTGCAGGTGCGCCGCCACAGTTACAAGGTGGTCGGCCTGACGCAGCGCATGGTGTCCTCCGGCGGCGACCCGATGCTCTTTGTGCCGCTCAAGGACGCGCAGGAAGCGCAGTTTCTGAAAGACAACGACACCATCATCAACGACCGAACCCGCACTGCCAACAACCCCGCTTTCAACCGCCCCGGCTCGCCGGGCTTGCTGGAGGCGGTGCAAGGCTTGCAAACCAGCAGCCACAACGTCAACGCGGTGCTGGTGCAACTGCAACCCGGCTGGCAGGCGGACGAGGTGGCCGAACAACTCAAGCGCTGGAAGCACGTGCAGGTGTTCACCCGCGCTGGCATGGAAGAGATTTTGGTGGCCAAGCTGATTGCCACCTCAGCCAAGCAAATTGGCATGTTTCTGGCCATTCTGGCGGTGGTGAGCGCGGCCATTGTGGCCTTCATCATCTACACCATGACGCTGGGCAAAATTCGCGAAATTGCGGTTTTGAAACTGATTGGCACCCGCAACACCACCATCGCCGGCATGATCCTGCAGCAGGCGCTGGGCTTGGGCTTGATTGGTTTCATGGTGGGCAAAATTGCCGCCACCGTGTGGGCACCGATCTTCCCCAAATATGTGCTGCTGATGCCGCGCGATGCCGTCACCGGGCTGGTGGCCACGCTGCTGATTTGCGCGCTGGCCAGCACGCTGGCGATTCGCGTGGCACTCAAAGTTGACCCGGCGGAGGCCATCGGATGAACCCCATGAACCCACCCATTGCCGCTGGCGGCATCCGCATTGAAGGCCTGCGCAAGGTCTATGGCAAAGGCGACAGCGCGGTGGAGGCGCTGAAAAATGTCAACCTGGTGGTGGCACCCGGCGAGGTGGTCGGCCTGGTCGGCCCCTCCGGCTCGGGCAAGAGCACGCTGTTGAAATGCCTAGGCGCCATCATTGAGCCGACATCCGGGCGCATGACGCTGGGCAACGATGTAATTTACGACAACGGCTGGAAAGTGCCCGACCTGCGCGCGCTGCGGCGTGACCGCATCGGCTTTATCTTTCAGGCACCGTATCTGATTCCGTTTCTGGACGTGACCGACAACGTGGCGCTGCTGCCCATGCTGGCCGGTCGCCCCAATGCCGAGTCACGCGCCAGAGCCTTGGAACTGCTCACCGCGCTGGATGTGCAACACCGCGCGCGCGCCGAGCCCTCGCAACTTTCAGGCGGCGAACAACAACGCGTGTCGATTGCCCGGGCTTTAGCGAACCGCCCGCCGGTGATTCTGGCCGACGAGCCCACCGCGCCACTGGACAGCGAGCGCGCCCTGGGCGTGATGCGCATCCTGAACCGCATGGCACAGCAAGCGCACACCGCCATCATTGTGGTCACGCATGACGAAAAAATCATCCCCACGTTCAAGCGGATTTACCACATCCGCGATGGACAGACGGTCGAAGAAGCAGGCGAGGGGCGGGCGCTGGATTAGCCATGCCATGGGCGCACGAATTGATTGTGTAATTGGCCTCTAGGCCTTATTAAATAAGCGCAAGCAGCTATTGAATTGATTGCGATTTGGTGCCATGCCGCGCCAGCCAGACCAGCGCCGCGCCACAGACCAACACGGGAACCAGCGAACCCCAATTGAGCAGCTGCCAGCCCTGGGTGGTGACCAGCACGCCCGAGGCAAACGAACTGGCTGCGGTGGTGGCAAACACAAAGAAATTGAGCGCACCCTGGGCCCGGTCTTTTTCTTCAGGTGCATAGGTTTGCAGTGACAGCGTGGTGCTGCCGGTGAACAAGAAGTTCCAACCCACACCCAGCAAAAACAGCGCTATCAAAAACTGATGCAAGTCGACACCCGAGAGCGCAATCGCAATGCACAGCGCGTTCAACGCCACACCGATGCCCATGATCGGCAACACGCCAAAGCGCTTGATCAGGTGGCCGGTGAAAAAGCCCGGTGCAAACATGCCGATCACGTGCCACTCCAGCACCAGCGCCACGTCACCAAACGGCAAGCTGCACTGCTGCATGGCCAGCGGCGTGGCAGCCATCAACAGGTTCATCACACCAAAACCCAAGGCACCGGTGGCAGCTGCCACCATGAACACCGGCTGACGCATGATCTGGCGCAGGGGACGTCCCGCATCCGTGAGTTTCTTTGCGGGTGCAGGCGGGAAAGTGATGAACGCCAGCACCCCCATCGACAGCAGCGCCACCCCGGCCAGCGCCAGGTAGGCACCCATGAAAGGTACGTCGGTCAGCGTGCGCGTTTGTGCCGCCAGGTTGGGTCCGGCCACCGCGCCGATCAAACCCCCGGCCATCACCAGCGAAACGGCTTTTTCCTTGAAACCTGCAGCGGCCAGTTCGGCAGCGGCAAAGCGGTACAGGTTGGCATTGGCGTTGTAGTAGCCAGCAATCAGCGTGGCCGCGCACAATAACCAGAAATTGCGGCTCCAGGCCGCATAGGCACACAACAGCGCGCTACCAAAAGCGACAAGCAAGCCCAACTGGAACGAGGCCTTGCGGCCGAACCGGTGCTGGGTTTTTGCCACCAGCCCGGTGGAAAACGCACCGCCCACCACATAGCCCATCACCGGCAGTGTGGCCATCCAGCCCAGCGGCGCCAGGCTGAAGCCCACCAGCCCGTTGATGGCGATAAAGGTGACGTTGTTGGTCAGGAACAAGCCCTGGCAGATGGCCAGCAGCCAGAGATTTCGGTTCATGGGGTGGGTGGAAAAAAGTGCAGGTGGCGCATTGTCGCTGCGCGTCCGGGCTGTTGGGCAAATTCCACGATTCGCGGTGACAGCTCGGGCAGCGCAGCCAGCACGACTTTTTCGCGCTCGACCTTTGCCTCCAGACGCCGCACCTGCTCGCACAAAGATCGCGATGATCAACAAGGGGTGCTGCCCTCGATACGGGTGCTTGATCCGATGCTCTCCATGGTGGCCACCCGTTTGAGCGCCGAAAGACGCACAGGCGCGAGTGTCCCCAAGGCCCGCCATGCACCTTTGAATTCGTCGATCCGGGCCAGAGCGATGGCGGGCGGCAAAGGAGACTGCGTACGGTACCGACAAACCGGGGGCAAGTGCAAGACAGTTCGGAATGCCCGAGGCTTTTTAATTGATGATCTGGTGGTGGAGAGGATGAGGATCGAACTCACGACCTCTACATTGCGAACGTAGCGCTCTCCCAACTGAGCTACCCCCCCGCCAGGGTGCGAAGTCTAGCAACAAATCAAACGTTTGGGGCAAATGCCGGTTGGGCAGCGGTGAATTGTTGAAATGGTTGACTTACATCATTTACCAGCGGGCCAGACTTGGGTAGCCTCCACGCCTTCACTTTGCACGCGCTCAAGGCGCGGTGGATGCCTGCCCGTATGAATTCTGTTGTTGCTGATCCCCTCACCGGCTCGTCCGGATTGTCTGCCCCGGCCCAGATGGAACTGGTCTGTCCCGCAGGCAGCCTGCCCGCCCTGAAAGCCGCCGTCGACAATGGTGCCGATTGCGTTTACCTGGGCTTTCGCGATGCCACCAACGCGCGCAACTTTGCCGGGCTGAACTTTGACGAAGCCGCCATTGAGGCCGGTATTCGCTACGCGCACGACCACCACCGCAAGGTGTTTGTGGCGCTCAACACCTACCCGCAAGCGGCCAAGGCTGACCTGTGGCAACGCGCGGTAGACCGGGCCGCGCACAGCGGCGTCGATGCCGTTATCTTGGCCGACCCCGGCATGATGGCCTATGCCGCCCGCCACCAGCCGCAGTTGCGCCTGCATTTGTCGGTGCAAGGTTCGGCCACCAACTACGAGGCACTTGATTTTTACTACCAGCACTTTGGCATTGCGCGCGCCGTGCTGCCGCGCGTGCTTTCTTTGGCCCAAGTCGAACAGGTGCTGCAAAAGTCCAAGGTCGAGATCGAAGTGTTTGGCTTTGGCAGCCTGTGTGTGATGGTCGAAGGGCGCTGTGCGCTGTCCAGCTACGTCACCGGCGAAGCCCCCAATACCAACGGCGTGTGCTCACCGCCCAAAGCGGTGCGCTGGGTCGAGACGCCGCAGGGCCGCGAATCGCGCCTGAACGGTGTGCTGATCGACCGCTACGCCCCTGGTGAAAACGCCGGCTACCCCACCTTGTGCAAAGGCCGCTTTGACGTGGGCGACGACCACAACTACTACGCCATTGAAGAGCCCACCAGCCTGAACACCTTGTCGCTGTTGCCCGAGCTGATGAAAATTGGCGTGAGCGCCATCAAGATCGAAGGCCGCCAGCGCAGCCCGGCTTACGTGGCGCAGGTCACCAAGGTGTGGCGACAAGCCATTGACAGCTGCCGCGACAACCCGCACCGCTACGCCGCCAAACCCGCGTGGTTCAGTGATCTGGACAAGGTCGCAGAAGGCCAGCAACACACACTTGGCGCGTATCACAGACCGTGGAAGTGATGAACGCACGAAAAGCTGCCCTGGCGTTGCGAGCGCCCGAAACTGTTTGAAATTTGCTCTATGAAACTAGCTCTGGGTCCGATTCTTTATTACTGGCCGCGCGACGAGGTGCTGGCCTTTTACGAGGCCGTGGCCGCCAGCCCGGTGGACATTGTTTACCTGGGCGAGGCGGTCTGTTCGCGCCGCCACGAGGTACGCCTGAACGACTGGTTTGACATTGCCACCGCGCTACGTGACGCGGGCAAAGAGGTGGTGCTGTCCACGCAGGTGCTGATCGAGTCCGGTGCCGACGTGACGGTGCTGCACAAGATTGCCGACAACGGCTCTTTTCTGGTGGAAGCCAACGACATGGGCGCGGTGCATTGCCTGGAGGGCAAAGTGCCGTTTGTCGCCGGGCCGCATTTGAACATTTATAACCTGCCCACACTGCAGTGGATGGCGCCGCTGGGCATCCACCGCTGGGTGATGCCGCTGGAAATGAGTGGCGCTGATCTGGCGCTGATCCAGCAGGGCAAGCCTGCCGACGTGCAAACCGAGGTGTTTGCCTATGGCCGCATGCCGCTGGCTTTTTCCGCCCGCTGCTTTACCGCACGCCACTGCAACCTGCCTAAGGACGACTGCCAGTTCAAGTGCATGGAGCACTCCGACGGCCTGATGATGCGCACCCGCGAGAGTGAAGAATTCCTGGTGCTCAACGGCATTCAGACGCAGTCGGCGCGCGTCTACAACCTGCTGCCAGAGGTCGAGGCGATGCGCACCATCGGTGTCGACGTGCTGCGCATCAGCCCGCAGGCGCAGCACACGGTGCGCATCAGCGAGCTGTTCCATGGCGTGATGGCGGGCACCCTGGCCGTGCCAGCAGCCAACGCCGAACTGGAAACGCTCATGCCCGAGAAAGCCTGCAACGGCTACTGGCACGCCAAGCCCGGGCTGGAACTGGTTTAATCAGCCTCTCAGAAGCGCACAAGGACACTCCCATGACCGCTACCCCTGCATCACCTTTCCTGATCCCCAAGCCGGTAGGCCAAATGCTCGGCCGACTGCCCGCCTACCCCGGTTCTTTTCTGTTTGTCACTGGCCTGAACCTGGCGCTGGCCAACAAGCTGACCCCCGATGTGACGCAGATGCTGGCTGGCAAAAAGCTGCGCCTGTGCGTGCTGGATGCACATTGGACGTTTGACTTTGAATGGCGCACCAGCCGCTTCGTCGCTTGCCAGAACCCCGGTGCCGCCGACCTGACCATCAGCGCCAGCGCCAACGACTTTGTGCTGCTGGCGCGCCGCCAGGAAGACCCCGACACGCTGTTCTTTAACCGCCGCCTGGCCATGGAAGGTGACACCGAACTGGGCCTGCTGGTCAAAAACACCATCGACGCGATCGAGCTGCCGGTGTTCAACCTGGCGCAATTGCATCCCCGCCATGTGCTGGCGCAAGCGCGCGAGCATTTCAAGTCGCGCCTGGGCAGCCTGAAACCGCGTTGACGTGATACCCAAACGCGTCATCGTTGCCATCTCGGGTGCCAGCGGCGCGGTGTACGGCGTGCGGCTGCTGCAGCTGTTGCGCGCCGTGCAAGGCGTGCAAACGCACCTGGTGGTGTCCGACGCAGGTTGGCTCAATGTGCAGCAAGAGTTGGACATACCACGCGCAGAAGTTGAAGCCTTGGCCGATGTGGTTTACCCGGTGCACGATGTCGGCGCGGCCATTGCCAGCGGCTCGTTTCAATGCGACGGCATGGTCATTGCACCGTGCTCGATGCGCACGCTGGCCGCAGTGGCGCTTGCCCTGTCAGACAACCTGATCACCCGCGCTGCCGACGTGATGCTCAAAGAGCGCCGCAGGCTGATTTTGATGGTGCGCGAAACCCCGCTGAACCTGGCGCACCTGCGCAACATGACCAGCGTGACCGAGATGGGCGGCATCATCTTCCCGCCCGTACCCGGCTTCTACCACCGCCCGCAAAGCATTGCCGAGATGGTTGATCAGACGCTCAGCCGCGTTATCGACCTGCTCTGCCTGCCGCAACCCGATGCCCCGCGCTGGAGCGGAAAACAATTGGGGTCAGATTCCAATTAATTTTCACGAAGTGCTGCATTCATGGCTTACCGCGACCTCCGAGACTTCATCACCCAGTTAGAACAATTGGGCGAGCTCAAGCGCGTGTCCGCAGAGGTGTCACCGCACCTGGAGATGACCGCGCTGTGCGACAAGGTGTTGCGCGCCGGCGGCCCGGCGCTGCTGTTTGAGCACCCCACCGGCCACAGCATGCCGGTGCTGGGCAACCTGTTTGGCAGCACGCGCCGCGTCGCCTTGGGCATGGGCGTGAACGACGTGAGCGAACTGCGCCAGTTTGGCCATGTGCTGGCCGCGCTCAAAGAGCCCGAAGCGCCCAAGGGCTTCAAGGAACTCATCGGCATGCGCGGCCTGGTCAAGACGCTGTGGAGCATGTCGCCCAAAGAACTCAGCAGCGCGCCCTGCCAAGAGGTGGTGTGGGAAGGCTCAGACGTGGATTTGGCCAAACTGCCGGTGCAGCACTGCTGGCCGGGTGACGTGGCCCCCCTCATCACCTGGGGCCTGGTCATCACCCAAGGTCCGCACAAAGCTCGGCAAAACCTGGGCATCTACCGCCAGCAGGTGATTGCCCGCAACAAGGTCATCATGCGTTGGCTGGCGCACCGCGGTGGCGCGCTCGACTTCAAAGACCACGCCGCGCAAAACCCTAATCAGCCCTACCCGGTGTGTGTTGCCCTGGGCGCTGACCCGGCCACCATTCTGGGCGCGGTCACCCCCGTGCCCGACAGTTTGAGCGAATACCAGTTCGCCGGCCTCCTGCGCGGCAGCCGTACCGAGCTGGTCAAAGCCCTGGGCAGTGACTTGCGCGTGCCCGCCTTTGCCGAGATCGTGCTCGAAGGCCATATCAACCCCGATGCCTCGCACAAAAGCGGTTTTGAGCACGCGCTGGAGGGCCCGTTTGGCGACCACACCGGCTACTACAACGAGTGCGCCGAGTTTCCGGTATTCACCATTGACCGCATCACGCTGCGCCGCGACCCCCTTTACCACAGCACTTACACCGGCAAACCGCCTGATGAGCCCGCCATGCTGGCGCTGGCCTTGAACGAGCTGTTTGTGCCGCTGCTGCAGCGCCAATACCCTGAGATCACCGACTTCTATCTGCCTGC
>Ga0210036_1002771_pt1 | contig 18119 bp, 13 predicted proteins | sample CryGeymeta201515_FD_185469 | JGI IMG/M metagenome (GOLD analysis project Ga0210036, IMG submission 185469) | Groundwater microbial communities from Crystal Geyser aquifers in Utah, USA - Crystal Geyser metaG 2015-15 (SPAdes) (version 2) | ecosystem: Environmental > Aquatic > Deep subsurface >...
GGGCGCCTCGGAACGGAGAAAAGGTCGGCCCTAGTAAATTGCCGAGTTTCTCCAAACCACCCTACCTAGCCAAACGTAGCCCTAGAGAGCTGGCATAGTCGAGAGAACGCGGTAGCGTTCGCTCGGTTGATATTAAACATTAACCTAGACACTAGACCTACTAGTATCTACTAGGGAAGTGATGATTGATTATGCACACATTCAAACATTAGATCGCTACAAATAGCTGTCGAGGAGAGACAGATATTACTCTTAAGAACATCTTGCTCAAGTGGATATAAACAACGACAACAACATTAATTCGGCAGAATCCCTTCCCCTAAAAGAGCGACAAATAATCTGCCATGATAATATTTCGAACACTACAACGGATGCAATCCATGGCATCTAATTTGGCTACTCTCCGAGTCACTGGTCCTGATGGAAAAGGTATTGTAGCATCGTGTTCAAATCTGTTAGATCGACACGGCTACGGTATATTCAGTACGGAACACTGGACGGAACGGTGCGAGGATCGCTTATTTTTACGAATTGTTTTTGACAAGGAATCGTCCAACGATGGCAAGGATGTTGCTGCTGTTATTGGCGATGATGACGAAGAACAACGACAAGAACAAGTCAACAACAATATGATCAAGAACCAAGAGTTGGAAACTCCGTCGTCGGCTACAATGGCAGAACAGGAACTGGCAGCCTTTTGCCGGGATCGCAACTTACAGTTTGAGCTGAATTGGCGGAACAAAAAACCAAAAATTGCTATTATGGCATCTAAATCACCTCACTGTGTTTGGGAACTCATGCTGAGACATCAAGCAAGGGAGATCGATTGTGATATTGTAGCTATTTTGAGCAATCACGACGAATTGCAGCCTGTCGCAGAAACCTTTGATATTCCGTATCACGTCTTTCCCATTACAACCGAAAATAAACCAGATCAAGAAGTACGACAGCTGACCTTGCTTCGAGACGAATGGAATGTCGATCTTGTTGTTTTGGCACGTTATATGCAAGTGCTATCGTCAGATTTTCTCGACGCCTTTCCCGACCGTACCTCCATCATTAATATTCATCATTCCTTCTTGCCAGCGTTTTCGGGAAGTCGTCCGTATCATGCGGCACACGCCCGGGGTGTGAAATTGATTGGAGCCACAGCACACTATGTTACTCCCATTCTCGATGACGGACCTATTATAGAACAAGATGTTATCAGCGTCACGCATCGAGACGGTATCAATGGCTTGATTCGAAAAGGCCGGATCCTGGAACGCAACGTGTTGGTGCGAGCGATTCAGGCTCATTTGGACGATCGAGTGATCTTGTACAAGAATAAATGTGTCGTATTCGGGGACTAGAGGTTACTACTGTACAGTACAGTACTCGGAGTACAAAGCAGTAGCAGTACAGAGGCTTATGATAACGTTTATTCCAAAAGTTGGTAGTGTGTCCCTTCATTTTCTTTTCCCGGAAAAATGGTACAGTAGTACGTTCCTTTGGCCTACATTTTCGTATAGCAGTGACTTTCGGCGAGGCGTCCTTGATTGATCAGATGCAGATGACTTTACAGACATAAGATGATGACGCCTTGGATAGTGTATCCACTTTTGAAAGACCTGGAGATTGCGAAATAATAATGTGAAGCCATCTTCTGTTGCAGTCCAGTTCTGCAGTGATTCTGAATGGTGATGGATTCAAAAGGTGCCGCATTTTTTTAGCCCTCACTCTACAACTCTCAAAGACAGAACTCGTGACGAACACTGTCTCCATTTTCTCCTCTACTACAGTACGTAGTACGTACTGGTACTGTGCTTCCAGGTGGAAACTTCCTCTCGTCTTGGATACATCAACTTGTTGAAGCTAAAAGGTAATAATGTTGGCGTCAAGCAATCCAGTACTAGCGTAGTCTACTACTAGTACTAGTAGTAGTAGCTACTGTAGTACTCTACAAAATCAATTTCGAAGATAGAAAAGATTACTCTTATTTATTAGTAAATTCTTTCTACAAGGCCATCCATCAAATAAATTATCGCTTTGGCTGGAAGAGATTTTACATTTTGCCGTTCACTTCAAATTTACATTCACATTCAAGCAAAACGCAAAGCATTTATTTCTAGAGAGAGAGAGAGGATAGAGAGAACAATGAGAACAATTTCGTGTTTAGCTGCTGCTGTTGTTGTCGCAGCCATTTTCTGTACCTCCACAACGGCTTTTGTTCCTGTGGGTCGCACCCACTCCACTGCGACAAGGCACACACAAATCAGTACCAATCTACAAGTTCTTATTTCTCCTGCCGACTTTGGAGATTGGACTCCAGTGAATCATGTAGCTCAAGATTTCTTTGCCTCCACCTCTGTGATCTTGTCCGATGCTGCCGCAGCAACGGCGGAAGCAGCCGTCACTGCTGATAAGGGCGGTGGCTGGTGGCAAAGTTACTTGCAAATATTCCGAAATATCTTGGTATTTGTTCACAACACCGTCGATGGACCATTGAAAAGCATGGGAGTGGAGAATACTTGGGGTATCTCAATTGCAATCTTCACCTGCAGTAAGTACGAGTAGTTTTTTCTCTGTTCCTCACAATGGATGGTTCATTGTTTCTTTTTTCACGTTGGGATTTGCGGATTTGTGCACTTATTCTTAATTTTTTCAATCACTCTATCGTTGTCCGTTTTTTGTCGCTGACAAAGGCATTCGTGCCACCTTGGTTCCTCTTTCCATTCAACAAAATAAAAATGCCGAATACATGAAGGCTCTCAAACCCTACATTGCCGAAATTAAGGAGAAATTCAAAGACAATGAGCAAGCCAGGAATGCGGCTACTGGAAAATTGTTCGAGGACGCCAATCAGAATCCATTGGCTGGTTGTATAGTGTCATTGGTTCAATTACCCGTGTTGCTTGGTTTGTACCGTGGAATCAACATTTTGGCAAAGGAAGGGCAGCTGCGCGAACCTTTCTTGTGGATTCCCAGTTTGGAAGGACCTGTTACGCCTCCAAATTATCGTGGTACAGAATGGTTGACGGAGGGATGGACTACCGATGCCATTACTGGTTACCCCATCCCAGCCATGGGGTGGGAAACTACATTAGCATTTTTGGCCATGCCTGCTCTTCTCGTTCTGCTGCAAACCATCACTCTCAGTGCCCTTCAACCTCCCGTCGACGAAAATATGGGTGCTGAAGAAAAGAAGACGTTCGAACAGACACAACTGGTGTTCAAATTCCTACCTCTCATGTTGGGTTTCTTTGCCCTTCAAGTACCAGCTGGATTGACGATTTACTGGGTTACTACGAATGTGTTTACGCTGACGCAATCGTTAGCCGTAAGAGCATACTTTGCTGCCAACCCACCGGAAATTAATCTGCCGGATTATTGGGACACCTTGAAAAACGATAAGAATATTGATGATATGACACCGGAAGAGCGACGTCAAGCGGTTCAAGCAGGTATCAGCGTCGGACCTACCATGGAAGACCTTAAGACTGGTACGTTTTGGAAACAAAAATCGAAATTCCTTTTGTTCGCGTGTTCCTCTTCTCCTTGTCGTTTGTATCAATCGTTCATGCTCACACAACTATTTGCATCATGTACTACTGTACCAAATATTCCTAACAATACGAATAATGCAGAGGCAAAATTTCACACGTACGTGGCTCGTACGTCCCTTCGTAACAACAGTCCAGCTTGGCAACGAATCGAATCTTCGTCTGGTGTTGATTCTGTAACGACTGTACCATCTGAAATGGCTGCGTGGGTAGCTGGTGATGAGCAAAAACAACTTCAAGAAGCCGCCGCTGCCGCTACTGCTTCTACTACAACGACTGCGAGCGCTACCACTTCCGAGGCAGTCCAAAAGCCAGCAACAACACCCACTGAAGTAGCTGCCGCAACAACAACGACGACGACGAGAATGTAGATAACTACAATCCACAATGAAATGTGCACACGAGAAGACGACGAGGAAGATCTAGGCCAACGCAGATTGCAGCATGCTTTTCTCCGTCACCACCACCACCATCATGCAAAAAAATAACTAAATTAATAAGACATATCCTCAAAAGAGCCTACGTAACCCCTTCCCAAGTAAGCAAGCAAGTACTCCGTATCAAACAAAAGCACATTGGATGTAAGCTACTAGGAAAACTAGTAATAGCCACCACCGTAGGGATGATAACCTCCACGACCTCCTCTAAATCCACCACGATATCCACCACGTCGTCCTCCTCCCCCTCTTCCACGGAATCCTCTACCACCACGACCCCGTGCATTGAATCCTGCAATATTGACTCGTTTGTGTGTAATTTTTAAATTTCGTCCCTTAAATTCCGATCCGTCCAATTTGACCGCCAGTTCGACAGCTGCTTCCGTCTAATGAATAATGAATAGTTATTATTGTGGTTGTTGTCGAGAGAGAAAATCGAACAAAATGAAACACATAGTGTGTGCGTGTGTCAGAGTGAGCGAGCAAATGAGAGAAACAATGCAGGTTGCACATGTGCTGTCTGTGTGGTGTCATACGTTGATGGACACATCTTGATGCCTTACGTACCGCAAATTCAAGATAAGCAAAACCTGTTGGATAGTTAGTTATCCAGGAAAGAATAAAAATAAGTGTCGTTTCAACTACTGTACAAATCCAGCACCAGTACTATGATATCAAGTTCGAGCCGCCAAAACAACATTTCCTTTGTTAAGACGCCCCAACAGCAACAACAACTACAACAATGAAACACGTACCTTTGGGTCTTCCCGTTACTTTATCACAAACAATGGTAACTCGTTCTACAGTGCCACAAGGTTGAAAATGTGCCAATAGTTCTTCAGGTGTGGTTGAATAATCAACTTGTCCAACGTAGACTGACAATCCATCACGTTTCGCTGCCGCGGCGGCTTCTTCTTGTGCCGTTCCTCCGGTTCCTGCTCCGGTTCCTCCTGCAGTAGTGATTGTCGGTTTTTTACCATCTTCTACAGCATCTTTCTTCTTTTGCAATTGTTCTGTTTCTTTGGTTATGCGAGCTGCTTCTGCTTCCATACGAGCAATTTCTGCTTGTAACTTTTCCAAATCTTCATCGTCATCGTCGTCATCGTCGTCATTGCCACCATGGTCATTCACGTTATCATCACCATCACCACCTCTTGTTGTTACTCCGTTGGTGGACTCTTTTTCTTCCGTCGTCATCTCTTCGCCAGTCATTTTATCTTGGGTTTGATCGTTTATAAATAACGAATGATGCGTGCGTTTTGGTGTATTATTGGTCCTGCTGTTGTGTATGTGTGCACTTTTGATGTGATGTAAAAATCTAATACCAGCAGGTAGGCAATAAAAATAATACGCTACTAGAGTACTAGTAGTGGACTACTAGCTACTGTAGTAGTGGACTACCTGGTACTAGGACTACTAGTAGTAGAGAGACTTGTGCTATTATTTTTTGTACTCCTACATGCATGCTGCATTTACTACGAATTATTTGTTTCGTTCGTTCTTGGAGGAGAATGGAGGATGATTACCGTACCAAAATGTCGTACAGTAGAACAGACGTTCGCAGTCTCCCCAGCCAGGCAATACTACTACCAGCGCATGATTTTTTGCGCGAGTGTACAACATTATTTGACGTGTTAGTACTTTGGTCAAATTTTGTCTGCTCGTCAAAATCTTCGAGAATTTTTTTGACTGACTAGAGAGTAGTACATAATAATATGTACTAAAATAGTAACGTTACTCTAAATTTAGGATATGAGCTCTAATTGGCGGACCTTCCAGTACTTTATTACTGTACTAGTAGCTAGTAGTACTAACAAGCAATAGCTAGTAGTAGTGTACGTACTCTACACAAGAAGAATTGCAGCTAGGTACCTGGTACCAATACACACAAGAAAAAAAAAACTATTGTTGATGTTATTCATCACTCATAACCGACCATGGCATTTGGAAACAGCAGAAGTAGCGCGAGTAATAATACCACGAGTACTCCATCCCAAACTTTGGAATCTTCAAGCCGCGGTGGTGACGTGACAACCACCACAACATCCTTCAACCAGAGTATTTCTGCAATGGAAACTTCCAACAACGTTTCCAGCGGAGGAAGTGGAGGAGGGGGAGGACAACCGTCACCCGATCTTGCCGTGTTCGTGCAAGATTTATTGGAACAAATGCAAACTCGTTTTTCTGAAATGGGTGACTCGATTACCGGAAAAATGGATGATATGGGACGCCGAATGGATGAATTGGAGTCGAGTACGTGTCGTCTTTGGCATGGAGCGTTATTGGTTTTGCAGTCCGTCTTTATATTATTAATCCTCGTTAACTTGTAGGTACGACGAGTAAAAAAAGTGTACTGCATTGTAACTAACCTGTTATGGCTGTTCTACTTTCGTCTTTCTGGAACTTTACTGTTCTACTCCAATACTCGTAGGTATCAACGAATTGATGGATCAAGCTGGACTGGAACCACCCACCGGCACTGGTGCTTCCAGTGCTGAATCAACCACTCGAGCAGAAGTTTAAAAGCAAGATGAAGTGCTGCTACTGTACCTCCTAGGCAGAATGGCAAACTATAATAAAACCAATAAGGCCGAAGCAGTAACGAAACAAGGTGAATTCTTTGGAATTTTATACTTGGTACAAGGCAGCGCGAAGTCAGTTTGAGTTTGATAGGACGGTGTAATTTTTGACAAGGCAACGTTATTAGCTCAGCACAAGCCCTAAAATACCTCTAGTAGCAGAGAAGCAGGGAATAGTTAGTGCTTCCGATATTTTAAGTTCCGTCATCTTTAAACGACACATAACAAAGGCCTTTAAATTGTTCTAGTTACCTTTGATCACTTTTACTTTTTGAGCTTACGAGAACTCGAGCGTATCCGTATTGATGTGCAAGGTACTAAGCGCTCTAACGATATCACTGTCTTGCTCTGTCGCTTGCAACAGTTCTCTCAAAATTCTAGATGCGGGGAAGTTGTTTTGTTGCCGCCTGGCCTCTGAAACCATTTTTGCTATCGTAAATACTCCTCCATCAACACCTTCTTGGTTCGCATCTAAGGCTTCTTGGCATCGTGCTACCGTGGCAGAGTCAAACACTCGATGTTTTTCTGTGGACAAGTCATGCAGATCTTTGGCTGTTAGACACCTTTGAAGTGATGTCTCCAATACGTCGTTGCTCCCACAGGAAACCAGCGAAGCAGTGAATGCTAGATCTGTGCATTTGCCGGCATCATTTCCGGTGGACATGCTCACCATGTCAAAAAGCGCTGATTGTTCCTGTAAAACTGACTGGTATATTGCCAAGGCTAGGAATGCAGCTGCTCGACGCACAGGTCTCGAAGCATCGAAGCGGAGCGTTTCAATTGAAATGTGTACGAGAGTGCTGCAATATTTTGCAAGTATAGATGGATGCGTAGCAAATACCAGCTCAGCAATAACGGCAACTCGACTGGAAATCACGACATCTCTTTCTTCGGCTAGAAAGATAGGACCTCCAGTATTAACTCTTAAGCTTTGTCTCTCTGTGATCTCCTCCAAGTCTTCGTCTTCGTCATGCTCATCCGACGCTCCCTTTAAAAAATAACGTTGAGTTTCTTTGTGGATCTGCAAAACTTTGTCATAATCTGAAAAAACATGCTCCGAGTCCTTACTGTCATCTCGGCCTTCGTATATCATCAGATCCAGAAGCAATTCTAGAAAGTCATCAAGAACCGCTCGTCGTCGGATAGAGAAAACAAGGGCCTCAGACAGTTTTATCTGTTGCGCTGTTGAAAGAGTCATTCTGTTCTCTTCGTCGCCTTTTTCTATTTGTCCTCTAAATTCTCCAGCTGCCACTGCCAGAGCAATGCTAGGAAGCACTTGGCGTGGACTAATGTCCGTGGCCGCGACTATGGATTGAACAGCTGCCAGGTAAACGTATGATTCGGAGTCAGCCAATGCAGAGATTGCGCATTCAAGAACTTTACTGAGAGCGCGGCTCGACGCGAACTGAGAAGAGGGATTTTCAGTGTCGTCGCCAAGTTCAACAATAAGTGGCGCCTTGGAGCATACTTTTGATTCTCTCGAAAGCAACTCTTGGAACAAATCGCCGCGTAAGAATCGTTGTAATGATACAACTCCTCGAGCTCGAATGGGGGGTTGAGCTGACCTAAGGTCCGCCTCCACTTGCTCGAAGAACTCCTCGACCTTTTCTTTGGATGTCATTAGCGTTTTTGACAGCGTACTAGCGGTCAGTCGAGACGGAGCCTTTCGAGCTGCTAAAAGGGCCATGGCGTGAGCTGCCATCTCGGCAAGCTCTGCCGATGAAGTGGCAAGCGTTTCGGTCATCTTAGTGGCGCTTGAGAAGGAAGCAGCATCGGAGAGTTCTGCTATCGGTTGCAGATGGACAACAAAGCCATTCAATGTAGCTTCTTCGTTTTCAGATAGACTCGCCCCTGATCCGAGTTCCACAATTGCTATGAGCAAGCTCAACAAGAGCGCAGTGACCGATAAAAGAATTTCTACGTCCAGAGTATTTGAGTTTGAAGGCTTGTCATGTGGCATGACATAGGCATCTCTCCTTTCGTCAACGTTAAGATTTTTGGAAAAAAACAACCCACTTTTTTGAAAAGAGCGCTGTTTCTCGGCATTTTCGACTTCTTTACATGACATGGTAGCGAGCTTTGGGATATATTTGGGGGCGAAGTACGCCCCAGCACATTTGAATACCAGCTGCATCATCTGAAAGATTCCCGTCGCATCGTTCTCGCTGCTCGACAGTAGGTGATCCAAAGAACAGCTTTCACAGAGCAGAGGCAAAAAACACATGGAAATAATCTGAAATAAATCCATCTTCGGAAAGGATCCGGTTTCCGTTGATTGCTGAAACGCACTAGGCAAATTCACGCCCGATATACTCCCGATTGCAATGGGCGCAAAATAAGCTTGGAGAACTAGATGAAAGAGAACGGATGGTAGCAATGCGCCTTTTGGGTGCACTTCATCTTTGTTGTCCATTTTGTTTGTAGCGGAATTGGTCAGTTGAATAAGGGGAGATATCAGGTCTTCTAAGATGACTTTTACCCGATGTTCCACCGGGGCAAGTGAATCTTCTGTCCCCGTTGACGGTCGTGATTCTTGTATTTGCTGGATACTAATACTTTCGAATCCTGTTACTGTTTCAGACTCAATACACTCACTGTCTGTGTTCACAATTCTGTAGGAATAACCGGAAAGATCCCAATTGCTCGGGGCGACAGAGTAAAAGAGTAACATTGCTGCGACTTCCCCTGAGTCACAATCAAACTGACTGCAAATAATCCCGTTCAAGACCAACCTCAATGACAAAACGACGTCATCTCGAAATTTTGATTTGACAACAGTCGGTGGCAGGGTAGATAATCTTAAAAGTTGTCCAAAGATGGTTGATTTGACAATACTCATACTCAACCCGCGTGTTGTATCTTCTATAGGCACAAAGAAAACTTCAATCAGCTTGCGAGGATTTAGAGAAGGGGGAATGGTACCAAGTAGAATTGCAATGCGATTGACAGATAGATGAAGAGACGCATTGTCGTCGTTTGTAGCCTTTAGCATTCCCTTACTCAGCAAGTATAGCATCTTGCTCTGCATGTCCTTGGGTGGCAACTGGTCTAAAATCGCCCAAACAGTATGAACACCAAGAATTTGTTTGAGCGTAAGATGGTCCTTTTTCCCACAGATCAAGTTGGCACAGTAACATTCGCTGATCACGTCGTCCACGACCTGGATTGCCTGCTCACAAAGTCGATCATACAGCAAGAACTTCGGATCATGTTTCCCTCCCGAGTTGTCGTTCTGTTTTGTTTGCCTTTCAGCCACAAGAGTGTGAGCAAGACGAAGACTAGCGGCTGTCTTGTCCTTTGGGGGTGCAGCATGAACAAAAACGTGGATAATGACGGACAAATGTTGACAAGCAAGACTGGTGAGCTTTACTGCCACGCGTTGTCGCAACCAAAGAGGCGCCTTGGTACCTTGCAAAAGCAGTGCCTGTAAAGACTGAGCTTGCAGAGCAGGATTTACGGGTGCTACCGTAGAAGGATTCTTATTGACGGTTGTCACCTCTCCTTCAAAAGGCGGCAACAAGAGCGTGACAATTGAATGGTATTCCAGCTGGAGACTTTCTCTTGCAGCGCCAGTTTCTGGTACGACGGACGGTTTTAGTCTGAAAAGTTCTTCCAGTCGTCTAGTGTAAACTTCTGTTTGAAATATAGCCGCATAGAGGTCCGACAAATGTCGCGGTAGCAGCATAGGACGGAAGCGGTCTAAAAGTATCAGTCTTCCTAGAATTATTACTGTTGCCATTAGTTCCAGCGCGACTTGTTCCAGTAGGGAAACATGGAATTTTCGTTCGGATGCCACAGTAGTGTGCGAGAGCTCTTGACGACACCCCCACAACAACGTAGGCCGCGAAATCCGACCTGCCAAGGATTTAGGTAAAAAGTATCGCGCTCGATCTTCTACGGGAAACAGGATACAGGGCTCAATGAAGGGCAGGATCGATGTACAAACGTAAAATTCCATAAAAGCTCCAATATCCGTGTAATTTTGCAGCGACAACATTCCCGGTGGAGGTGGAGGCGGTTGTGATACTTTCGATGTACCCTTGCCTTTTTGTTGCTGTAATGCTGCTGCTGTTGTAGTTGTTGTTGCAGTTGTGGCGGCGATTGATGCTGTGGATTGGGCCGGTATTCGATCTAGCTCTTTGTAGCAATCGTGGAGGGCTCTAGCCAAGGGTCGAAGAATCTCTTGGACAACGATTCGACGCGGATCGTTCTGATTGTTGGTTGATGTTAAGTCTTTAGAAGTACCACCTTTGTCGCAACAGCTGTTCGCTCCACCAGCGGCAGCATGAGCTGCAGCCACTCCAATTCCGTGTTTCTCCAAATGCGCCAACATATCGAAGGATTCAATCACGTGTTTGGGATTTTTCAATTGTCGATGTCGAGCACCAGAGCCTTTCCGCGCATCATTAAGGTTTTCTTCGTGTATCTCCGTCTTCTTTGTAGCAGACCAAAGAGCAGCTGGTGTAATCTTATTGAACTCATCAATAGAACGAGTTGTTCCCATGCATTTCTCAATGGCTCGAACGATCCGAGATGCTCGTTGTTCCAAGTCGCGCAGTACAACCGCTGTTGCTGTTGCTGTTGCTGTTGCTGTTGGAGACTTGGACGATACATCTTGACCGGGCATTTTTTTGTTTTTGGATAACAATCTTGACTGTTTCGGTTTCGTCTTAATGAGTTTAAGGATGATGATTGCACCATTCAATCACACAATCATAGAGGTGACAGGAAAAGGGAAAAGCTACTATGATTTTTGCATTAGCTACTCTAGTAGATCATCACTTCGAAAATTGCTGAACAATTTGGCCGAAACAGTCTGCGTCTTAATGCACGCTAATTAGCTTCGATGCACGCTAATTAGCGTCGATTCAGACGCACATTTGCTGAATGATATTTGAGGTGGGACTAGGTTAGCTACTATTCTACCGTACTCTACTAGTAGAGGCCCCACTAGTAGCTACCAGGTACTACTCTACCTGAAATAGCTCTAGTAGAGTAGCTAGAGTAAACTAGCTGGTGGAAAAATACTCCTATTGTACTGTACTCCAAGTAACAATTAAGTAGCCGGCGTCATATGTCGCTACTACAGGCATTGAAACTAACAATGTTACGCATTAACCCTTCTATATACCATCTTCATCGGCTGTAATGAAATAATTCTTCGCATTGTCCTTCTGTCGTCTTTGCCTGGCCAATTCCTTGTCAGCATTCTTGGCAGCTGTGCTCGTCTTGGACAAGACCAAACGCTTCTCAAGTTGCGACATGTCACTGCGAGCATTTAAAAGCTGTCCATCGGCACCAAACATATCCTGCAGAGTCTCGTTTGTCAATAATTGAACTTGAAAGCCACCTTGAGTACAGTGGCGAATAAAGTTGAGCTGGACGATTTCTTTCCAAGTATGGAGTTCTATCGAACCTCCAGGAAAGCTTACGATTTCCTCTGGTGTTTCGTCGTCAACGATTGTGCTCATGAATTCTCGAAAAGTTGCCCGCTGTTGTTTTTTCATTTTTTTGCTCATGTGGTGTCCTGATTCTGTAGATAATTCAGCTATTCTTTGCTTCACTTCGTCCATTAGGACTTCCCAATCAGATCCTTCCCATGTTCCTTTGGCGAATTGCCGCGCGGTGGTATTTTTATCACCTCCGTCACCGGCAATGCCCAAATCTATTCTGGCTTCATGAATCAGAGCCAAACACTCTCCTGCTGCTGATCTCAGTTCTATGGCAGGGGAATCTAAACAATCTTTGAGCAATTCCAAAATAGCCAATCCACGACCAATCATAAAATCGTCCTGACCGGCCAAATGGATATCTGGAATGGTGGATCCTATTAACGTCCAGCAATCCAAAGCAGCAGCTCGCAGTATGTCCGGCACTGGGTGGTTCCTGTATTCCTTGGCTGCGACTTCCTCACAAAAATCCATCAATGCCTCCGCAGATTCTTGATATGTGGCACAAATAACATTTGTCAAGGCGAGAGTTCGCAGCGCTGCCACTCTCACTGGTGTAGCCCTCGATACAGTTGTCATAACGATTCTCCGCAGTGTTTTATCGATGGATTCGTAATATTCGTCCTGATCTCCTCCCAACACTACCGACACAACTTCCAGGACGCGACAGGCTGCATACTGTTCTGCAGCAATAGCTGCTCCACTCCGGAGACAGTAAAAGCAGGCAGTCCGAATCTCGTCCTGCCGATTCTGTAGCAAGGTTCGACCTGATTCTCCTGTAGCGTAGTGAGAAATAGCACGAAACATGTGTTTTAAAGTAGCTTCACGATGAGCCGATCGTTTTTCCGACGGTAGTTCATCGAAAGCCGAAATGTGATCCAGTAATCGTTGATACCGTGCCAAGTTTGCTTCTTCGGCCGAGGATGAATCGTCACCACCACAGCTGCCTCGAAAACCAATGTCTGTGAGATCACTGATATCTGGCGGATTCGTTTTTGTGTTGGATTGGAGGGAAAGAAACAGGAAACGAGAAAGCATGAGATACACGAAAAACCACGGGGAGAAAATATTCAGTTCATGACAAATCTTGAAACAACACATACGCGCGCGATCGCAGAGAACAGTACACCAAGCTGTCAACATCAACACAAGGGACATAACGAACCTCCACCGTCCCCTCCTTCTACTGCCGAACCAAAATCTTCAGCAAACGTCATGACCGAAATGGTATCATCGATGGTATGAGTATCCGATAAATTGTCCTTGATGGTATTGTTGCCGTTGCTGTTTCTGTCTACAGCATCATGATCATCGTCACCCATTCCCTTTTTCCGACGCTGCGATCGTGGTTTCCTGGCCATTTTGTGTGTGTGTGTATTGTGTATTGCGATTGTTTTTGGACACTAAGGCCAATGATACTAGATTACAGCTGTCTGTGTATGCCCGCCACTATCTGTAGTATACGAAATTTAGTTTATCAAATTGTCCCAATAGTAGTAGTAGTCTACTCGGGTAGTACCTCGTAGTAGTTTCTGTTGTTATAAGTAAAAAGTATTGCATGGTTTTGTGAGAAAGAGAAGGTTTGGAGAGATAAAGGGAAAACATAAAAAATAAGAATGATGAGATTCGCAGAGACTTGAGAGCTCATTTTATCTACTTTTCCGGGTGGCGACTTGCCGTCCATCATGCACACTTTTAGCTAACATCGTCGTCACTCGCTGATGAAGCCCTGTAGAGAGTGTGATGTAATAATAATACTCCGAGTAATATCTTTGCAGCAACAACCCCAACAACCATCATCCGTCGCTGAACAACACCAACTTTTAAACTAAAACACTTACAATATATCTTAGTTTTAACAATGGCGTTGCGAGTTTCCATCCGCAAGGTATGCATTCATTGCTTGGAAAGTTTATTTAACGTTCAGTCTATTGGGTTAAAAGAAGGGTTGCGTTTCGACTCGCATCGGCCTTGACGGTTGAATTTTTAATTGCGTCGAGCTCGAGACTGAACGATGTTTTATTGCGCACGAGCTATTTTCTCACCTTTTTTTATTTTCCTTCCTCTCTGAACAAAAAATACACACCTGTCTATTGGTACCAACATTTGATGTTATCAAACTATCTTTTGTTTGTTTCAGTTGGCGTCCCGTAGTGTGCCTGCTACTACTACTGGTCGTGCTCTGTCTACAGCAGCAGCAGCAGCACCCGCCGCATCGTCCTTTCCCGACTACGTTTTGCGTGCACCTACCACAGATGTAACGTCTCTGGACAGTGGATTGCGAGTAGCCTCCGAGACGGTAATTGGAAGTGAAACTGCCACGGTGGGAGTTTGGATAGATGCCGGTAGTCGATACGAAACAGCCCAGAACAATGGCGTGGCTCACTTCTTGGAGCACTTGTCCTTCAAGGGAACCCAAAAGCGTACTCAACAGCAACTAGAAGTGGAGATTGAAAACATGGGAGGCCACTTGTAAGTTTGTGATGGTTTTGTGATGGTTGTTGGTTAGATTTATGTCACACAACGTAGATTGTAGATACTCATTCTCAGGTTATCTTGCTTTTAATTCTATTCTATTCTGTTACTTTTTATTGCTGCTGCTGTTTTGCAGGAATGCCTACACATCCCGCGAACAAACGGTCTACTTTGCCAAAGTCTTCAAGAACGATGTGGGCCATGCCGTGGAAATTCTCAGTGATATTCTCCTCAATTCCAAGTTGGATGAGGGTGCCATTGAACGCGAACGCGATGTTATTTTGCGAGAAATGACCGAAGTCAACAAACAGCAGGAAGAACTGGTCCTCGATCACTTGCATGCCACGGCCTTTCAGGGTACCGGATTGGGACGCACCATTCTCGGGTCCGAAGAAAACATTCGTTCCCTGACCCGCAACGACCTTGTCGATTACATCAAGAATCACTACACGGCACCCCGTATGGTCATTGCCGGAGCCGGGGCCATTGAGCACGGACAATTGTGCGATTTGGCCAGCCAACATTTTGGAGGACTGCCCACCGCCCCCAGCAATGCTGCTGCCGTTGCCATGGATCCAGCTGTTTTTACCGGCAGCGATTATCGGTAGGTTTCTTTGATTTGCCCGGCTAGGTTTTGCATGCGTTTGTTTTCTCTTTTTCTTCTTTTTGCTTCGAACTTTATTAACAACCTCCTTTGTCTTCCCCTCAACCCAGGGTGCGATTCAATTCGGATGACACTGCTCACATTGCCATTGCCTACGAAGCCGCCTCCTGGACGTCGGAATACGCCTTCCCCTTGATGTTGATGCAAGTCATGCTTGGAGCCTTTGACCGCACTATGGGAACTGGAAAGAACCACGCCTCTCGTCTGTGTCAGGAGGTCGCCGAAAATGAATTGGCCAATTCTCTCAGCACTTTCAACACTTGCTATAAGGATACCGGTCTCTTTGGAGTGTACGTTGTCTGTCCTGATGTGAAGGTCGATGACTGTATGTGGACCGTCATGAACAATTTGGTTCGTTTGGTGCACACACCATCCGACGAAGAAGTTGAGCGAGCGAAGCTTAACTTGAAGGCCAGCATGCTCATGGGACTGGACGGGCACTCCAACGTAGCGGAAGATATTGGACGACAGCTTTTGACCTACGGACGCCGAATGACTCCCGCCGAAATTTTCAGCCGCATTGATGCCGTGACGACATCGGATATCAAGGCTACTGCCGCTAAATTCATCAACGACCAAGATCACGCGTTGGCTGCTGTAGGAGGAATCCACGAACTCGGTGACTACAATTGGTTCCGTCGTCACTCGTACTGGCTCCGTTATTAGGCATATCTGTCATGTGCAGTTTTTGGTTTCGGCAGAGCAAAAGTCTCGAAAACAAATTATTTAATTTTTCTCCATGACAATGTCGTTACCCCTGCATAATTGTGCTTAGAAATAAACATCTATCATTTAATTTGACTATTCTTCTAGAAAAGTGTACCTGTTTCGTTCGTTGCACTTGCGCATTATACAATGTACCTGCCTGTGAAAGAGTGTGTGAAACGAAAGCAATTCTTGTCAAGAACTGCCACAACCTCCACTCGGAGTAATCTTGAATTTCGTGTCCTTGAATTTCCTTGTCCTTGAATGGCGTGAGAAGAATTTCGAAACAAGATTCACAACATAGGATGGATCACAACTTTAGTTCTGTTCGTGTCGTCTAGTGCTTTTTAAAAATTAATTCCATTGCTGGAGAGCATAGTTGTCATAGCCAGTAAAAACGCTGATGGGTCGGCGGCAGCGCTGCTCAAAATAATTTCATCCAACTCATCTGTTACCTGCGCCCCTCGCTCGGTAATTGCCCCGCTAACGAAACTGACCCAAAAGGCCGCACCGACAATAAGAAAAGCAAGGGGAAAGGTAATACTGGGACGAAGGAACCATGGAGCTTGTTGGCCTGTCTCGCCCTCAAAAAGGCCAAAGAAATAAAAGTTCTTGGCCTTGGCAATCCAGCCTTCCAATCCTTCCAGTTTCGGCTCAAGAGCTGCTTGCGCTCTACGTACTTCGTACGCAGCCGAAATTTGCTCCGCAGTTCTCTACGTTATATTATTATGGTCAGAAAAACATGTTCATCCGCCGTGTGTAGGACAGAGGCGGCGTATTATTATTTCGAAGAGATAAATGAGTGACTCAAGTCGCATCGAACACGCGCATTCCACATACAAAACATCAACAGCATACACATTCAATGGTGCTCACGCCAAACCAGTTCTGCATCCATACCAAATAATAATAATAATGATGTAACTTACGGGTGTACTGTCAGCCATGGCTAAATTATCAAAATCGATATTGGCCATGGGAGGTTGAGCCTCCAAGATTTCTAAATCAATTTCCAGTTCTGCGGAGGGAGGGATCAATGGTGGAACACCATCATCTCCATAACCCAACGAAGGATCACTGATGTGCACCACGGCACGTTCGCCAATCTTCATGGTACGAATAGCCTTGTCCCATCCTGGAATCATGGTACCATCTCCCACAACAATCTTTTGATTGTTGGACCTGGAAAAGGGCACCGTGCTGGGAGAGTCAGGAATGTAACAGCTGTATTTAACCGTGGCGATATCTCCTAATTGAACGGGAACGCCATTACCGGGTTGAGTGACCGTCTTTATGAGTCCATCGGCGATAGTCTCGGAAGCAGCAGCGGCAGCCGAATATATTTGGGATTGGCTGTTAACAGTAGATCTACTATTCAAATTGTTCATGCCATTTTGAATTGGAACAAATGCAAAGGCATGCACAGAGGAGGAGGCAACGAACAAGAGGCTTAACAGGTACATCATCGTTGCGAAGGTAAACAAAGATGGTGATTTAAGTGATACTGTAGTGCAGTAGCGATAAATACCTTGGCTTGAATATTTTACTAACTTATTTTCGACTTGTCGTTAAAAAATTCCCGAGTGGTTTACTCACCCGCCGCCGCCCTACCTATTGAAGAGAGTGTCAGTTTTGTTTTGCTGATGAATTATTCGTGTATTTTTTATTCGGTCGCGATTACAGTTGTTAGTAAAACAGTAGTAGTTTTTAATTAGCTGCCTACCATAGTTTTATTCTACTAGTAGGTACCGTACTCCCTACGTGGTACCACCGCGACGATGGACGTTTGTGCGCCTACCGATCGAGTCTATATTACTTGCCTGGGTGGAAATAAAACCGGCCAGAAATATTATTATTATTCGTGGGAGCATGTGTTATCACCATTCCCGGGATATGGAAAAATCCCGGGGCTGTGTATCCAATTTTCCGGGATATCCATATCCCGGGCTTGTTTGACGATTTAGTGATCACCAATTCAGGGATATTGAAAAATCAAGGGATGTATTTTATGCTTATATTCGGAATGAATAGTTTAATGTTACATTGTATTTAGATGAATTAAATTAAAGTGGTTCAGCAGCTACCTGTTAAATGCTAACTTAAAAGGGTGCAAGGGCTTGACCATTTTATTTTAATACAGATGCACTACGCTAAAAACCAGAGGGTTTTAGAGTGTTCAAATATATATATTATGAGATTAGAACTAAAGTAATCTGAGTTGTAATCTCAGAGGCGCAGATCTTCGCGGGTCAAGCACAATGTACCTA
>Ga0210036_1002772_pt1 | contig 18109 bp, 10 predicted proteins | sample CryGeymeta201515_FD_185469 | JGI IMG/M metagenome (GOLD analysis project Ga0210036, IMG submission 185469) | Groundwater microbial communities from Crystal Geyser aquifers in Utah, USA - Crystal Geyser metaG 2015-15 (SPAdes) (version 2) | ecosystem: Environmental > Aquatic > Deep subsurface >...
TTCTTCATTATATTCGGACGTTTCCGATTGTTCCTCATTGTATTCGAACTGCTTTTCATCTTCTTGTCCGTAGCTGCACAGTTCTCCATGACTGCTACTAGCTTCCTCCTCACCGTCACTGCAAGTCTTATCCTGGTACTCTGTCTCCTGCTCCTCTTCCAGGGATTCATCGTAGCTGTAGGCTTCGTCCTCTTCTGCGCAGTGTACATCGTGGTAATTATTTTCGGAGGTCTCGGAAACACTTTGCATATCTTCTAGATCCGCTGATTGAATGTTGACTGGTGCAACGACGGAGACACCGTCCGGCATTGACGCCAAGCTAGGCAAAGAATCGTCATCACGGAGAATTTTCTTGCGTTTATCGGGTAGACGCATAGCAGCTTTGGCTGAAGGTTTCGATTGGCTTGGTCGTACAGCAGTCTTACCAAAGGACATCAAGCTTGGCAAGGAAACATCATGCATGACCTCGGTCTCGGAAGCTATGCGATTAAGACTTGCTACTGGATGCAACTGCGAAGAAGCACCTGTGACTTGCGTTTGAAAGGACATAAGACTCGGAATGGATGCATCATCCGTGGCTTGCGGGTTTCCTAGCGCCGAATTACCAGCGTTGGCTGATTTTAACGATTCAAGCGACGTGCCGTGAATTCCGTAAGACATGAGGCTTGGGACGGATCCGTCCTTTATAAACTCTCCGCTTGCTTGTAATTCCAATGGATGAGGACCTAACGCAGATGCAGACGATCGGGCCAATTGTGCCTCCGAAAGGGTACTGGCGTTGAACGAGGAATTTGGGGATGCGCCCATGGCCTTACTGAGTCCCGAATTTTGCTTAAGCTGAGATTTTTTCTTGCCAATCTTACCACCACCAAAAATTTCCCGCAAGCTTTCTTCCGCATCAGCGCAACCATTCAGAGCGGCTTCATGATTGGTTTGCTTGTTTTCCATGGCACTCGTAAGATTTCCCAAAAAGTTTTTCATCGGACCTTCCTTTTCTTCCGACGCCACGACCAAACCCTTCTTTTTTTGGCTTAAAAAGGTACATACGGACTCATCGGTCGATCGCAGCGAAGAAAAACTCGAGTTCATAAGGGATGGTATCCCTCCAACGCTAGGACTGACACTGTCCTCATCTGCGTTGTTTTCTGTCATCTTCGTTGATGGTCGTTGTTGATTTGCGAAAGCGGGTAAGCCATAGAGGGACTTATTGCGAGTTGACTCGGTGTGGTCACAGGACTCTTCCGAATCACTCTCTAATTCTTGATTGTACTGGCTTATCTTACAATCCTCTTTGCCACTAGAAATGCGAGGAATGTTTGGTTTTGCCAACACAACATCATCGTCGCCTATATAATCGTCACGGTAGCTAGAAGAGCCATCTTCGCTCCCGCCGTTTGTTGGCGTCAACAATGGTGATTTTGGCCGATGATGATCGAATGAACCGGAACGTGCTGTTAGAGAAGACGGCATCATTCTCTGTTTCCGCAATGATCGTTCTTTTCGAATTTCTTCAATAGACCGCTGTTGCCGCCGCCGCCGTTGTTGTTGTTGTTGTTGTTGTTGTTGTTGTTGTTGTTGTTGTTGTTGTTGTTGTTGTTGTTGTTGTTGTTGTTGTTGTTGTTGTTGTTGTTGTTGTTGTTGTTGTTGTTGTTGTTGTTGTTGTGTATCGCTGTCATTTTTCTCCATTGGTAATTTTTGCGTCCCAGAGAGCGTATTGGAAGATGATTTTGCTGACGACACTTGGCGCGTGGTCGAAGAATTATGATTGTTGTTGATGGTGGATTTGGACCCGAGAATGCTAAGACCCCTGGATTCTTCAAAGGTCGACATAGTGTGAAGTTGTGAACGAGTAAGACTTTCATTGAAGGTTACAGAAGCTTCTGGATCAGTTGGTGTTGGTGTCGCTGCTCCAGATAAAACAGGTGAAAAGCATGGCTGGTTTCCTTCTTCTGCGTCATCTTCTGGGTAGCTACTGCGACTGCGACTGCGACTCCGACTGCTACTGCGACTGCTTCTACTACTTTGGCTGTCATTCTGACTACCTACTTCACTGGACTGAGTGGACTGACTGGACCGAGTCCATGCAGATACACTGTCCGACTTGATGGAAGCTTCCCTTGTTTGGCTGTCTTTGAACTTTGAAGAATTAGGTATCGATCTGTTTTTGTTGTTCTCGCTTTTTTTGTTGTGGTCGCCTTCATAAGCTGTTCTTCGTAGTGGTTGTGGTGAATTTTGCAAATGACTATTATCTTTTGCAGTGCTGGAATTGGAATTAGATGCTGGTCCCTTTGTGGATTGCAAAGAAGCTGTTTGCTGCCTTTTTCCTTCAGTGAGCTTGTGTTGTGTCTTTTTGGATAGCTTTTGATCTTTGGCAGTGGCAGTGCTTGTTGCTGTTGTCTTTTTCTTGTGTTCCTTGTGATTGTCGTGACTATGATTGCCTATTAATGGTGGAGTTGTCAACGTCGGTATAATTGCTGCTACTGGCAATTCTTTTTGTTGCTGCTTTCGTTTAACAAAGAGATCGTACGCAATCTGCTGCTTGGGAGTTTGGAAACTTGTGTTGTTGCAGTCATCATCTGTTGTGTTGGTTGCAGTATTTCCCGTGGCCTTGAGATTCACTCTGTTAGCAGCAGATTGCTGCCGCCTGTGTCTGCGCACTTTGAGCCGTTCATTGCGGTGGCTATGTCCTTCTTGATCTTCCTGCTTGACAATTAATGCACTTGTAGATTTTATTTTGGTCAATTTGACCCTTCTGATGTTTGCGGAAGCAGTAGACGAAGTGGCAGTACCTGCAGCGGAAGTACTCTTTTTCTTGTGACTGGATGTCAATCGTTGACTGGCCGATCCACTACCAGTAGTACTAGTACTGGACTTTGTATGAGCAGTGACTCCTGAATCTTCTCCTCCCACGCATGACTTTGTTTTCCGAACGGGCTGCTTCGTCTTGGTGGCGGTGGCGGTGGCGGTGGCGGAGGTAGCACTGATGGACTTGCTGCTGGGTTTTCGCCTGCCACTCCGAGAAACGGAATGATTGCTTCCACTCTTTGTGGAAGCAGCGGAAGAACATTCCTTGCTAAGTCCAGATGAGTGTCGCTTCAGATTGTGTTCACTCGTGCCTGTGCTTGTGCCTGTGTCTGTGCTTCTGACTGCTGTCTTGGAAGATCTTTGAACAGGTGGTTTCTCGTGATTACTACTGTGACTATGACCACTACTGTGATTACTACTGTGACCGCTAATGTTACTATTACTGCTGCTGATGCTTCTGCTCTTGCTTTTTCTGGTGGAACAAGTCTTATCCCCTCCTGCTCCTGCTCCTGCTCCTGCTCCTGCTACTCCTATTCGATGTGCAGAGACAGAGGTAACACTTGAGCCGACAGAACGTCGCTTCACGCAGCCACTGTTGCTGGCCATGCTTTTAGTCTTACTGCTGCTACTGCTGCTGCTGTTGTTGTGGTTGTTGTGGTTCTGGTTGCAGTTGGCGGTTGGGTCTGCGTGTGCGTCATCGTCAACGCCCGAGGCCTCCTTTCTCACTTGCTGCAGGACTTCTGCCATTCTGAGGTAGCTAATCACTCTTTACAGGAGCTCAGCTACTTCTGTATACTGATTGCTGGAAGTGTGAGATAGGAAAAGCTGGGATTCATGTAGGTTTGAGGCTGGGTGTGTCCGTTAAAGGTTTTGTACTACCTGATAGTACCTGATACGTATTGAGAGAAATAGAGGTGCTGAATGAGCAGAGTGCAGACGATGGTTTCCTTTTCCTCGGTTGGAATAAAAGTGATGAGGTACCAGGTACAGTAATCACTTAACTAAAATGACCAATGTGGAAATTTGCCTCTAACGAAATGACCCAGATCAGTAGCCGAAACAACCCAGGAATCAAACCAAGAAATAACAGGTAAATCAAAAATAAGACTGATAATAAGATTTCTCACTCGAACCCTACGATCGTCCACTAACGCAACCATACAGAAAGAGAAAGACGTTTCTCATGGTTGACTACTAGAGTATTCGTTGTAATGGTAATCGAAATGGTAATGGTAATGGCACGCCGCGTAACGAATATCGTTACTAGTCCTCTTCTGATTCTTCCGATTCTTCATCAGCACTCGCTTCCTCTTCTTCTTCTTCGCTTACATCGAGACCATCCACTTTTCGTTGCAGCTTTTCCATGTCAGTGTTCATCCGAGTCTTGAACAGTAGTGCATGAAACATTTGACGATTACCTTTTTGCATCAAATGTTGATTCGTTACAGATTCTTGACATTTTAGCAAAGAAATGACGTTTTGTCCCTTGGGAACCTGTGGAGTGGCATCGTACTCTAGAACCAGTTTGCGACGAGATCCCGTCTTTTGCATTCCACGTTTCGAAGATGATTTTGTTAAACCACTGCTGCGCATTCCACTACTACCAACAGGACTCCTGCTACCCGGACTCTTACTACCAGGACTCTTACTACCAGGACTTTGAGAAAATCGTTTAGAACTACCCCGTCTCAATCTAGGGCGAATTGCCGCCGCAGTAGACGACCTTTGTTCTGGACTCGTTGTTTCCTCCTCTTCTTCGATAATGGTATCCTCATTATTGGTGTTGTCTTTTGCCAGTATATTATTTTTAGGACGAACGGGATGCGAAAAACTCTTGGACTTTCGATCTACGTTGTGCGGTCGACTGCCCGAAGAGGAAACAGCGCTGGCTTCGACCGAAGCCTGTGAGGAGGTCGCAGAATGGGCTGATTTGGAAAGAGATTGAGACGATTTGTCACTAGCATCCGAAATTGTTTTTTGTTGTTGTTGCTGCTTTTGTTGTCTCATTTTGGCCATGCTGGCATGGTACGAATTGTTAAGCCCGGAAATGGATGCCTGAGCTCGGTCCGAGGATGTTCTGGAGCGGCGTATTCGTGCTGGTACTTCCTTTCCTTCAAATTTTTCGTCACTGATGGAAAGTTTTGCTACCATACCAGCTCCCGACAAACTCATGGACTTTTTCATTTTTGGTTTAGCTTTGATCTTGAGTTGCATCGGATCCAGAGACGCATTTCGGTAAACTTGTTGCATAATGGCATTTTTCAAATCATTGTCACCCTTCTTCCCGTTGCTTTTCTCGCCACCTCCACCTCCACCAGCTCCATCTACTGCAGCGGATAGCGATTTCAGTGCTGCCAACGTCGATCCACCGTGTTTCTTTCCTATTGCTGCTTTTACAGCTGATCCCGATTCGGCGGCAGTCTTACTATCATTACAATACTCTGTCGAACCTGCTAATTTGGAGACTGCCGATTTGACTGGATTATCGCTGCTCCGTTGCATCGTCGAAATTGGATTGCCCATGCTCTTGGCCCGAGTGGGTATCGTTTTCTTATTGGTTGGTAAATTTGATGCTGTTGATGACGATGATTTATCTCCCGGTAAGGATGATGGAAAGGCTGCTGCTCCTCGCAAAGAACCATGCAGCTCTCGTTGTTTTCGTTGCTGTTGTCTTTTTTTGCTTTCCAAGGCACCAAAAGACTTATTCATTTCCTTTATTGATGATGTTCTGTTGCCACTTTTGGCTCTTCGTGCTGCTTTCATTTCAGCAGAACTCGTGGATATATCATGATTATGGACGAATCGCTTGGAACGATTTCCCCCTCCTCCCCCTCCTCCAGAATTTCGATTTGTAAGGTTCCCAGTAGTGGTCGAATCCACTGCCGATCGTCCATCTCGTCGTTGTTGTTGTTGTTTGGACCTCGAGTGGTTGGATCTTGTTTTGGAACGCCCCGATCCAGCACTGTCAATGTCATCGGAATCAAATTCGTGCAGATCAATGTCATTGTCACTGTCATCTTCGTCATCATCTGAAACTGTCAATGCCTGTTTATCTCTGAGAGCTCTGACCACGGACGGTGTTTGCACACCGTGTGTTCCCCGCTTTAAGGTTGGTGGTTTCTTTCGTACGTCACGTCCGGTTGCCATGGCCGGTGTTTGCATCATCGCATCCTGATGTTGCTCATCATCATTGTAATCTGGTTCCGACTCGGTCCGACTTTGTTGGTCGCTTTCACTCTCGCTGTTGCTATTGCTATCTTTGTTGCTGCGACTGCTACGACTGCTGCGACTGCTACGACTGTGGCTGATATTGTTCTTTTCGACATCATTGTCACTATCACTTTGATACAATTCTCCTAAACTTCCAATAGAATGGGAGCCTTCATCATCCTCTTGATCTTTTGGTTGCGGTGGTGTTGTCGGTCTTTTTCGTGAAGACTGTCGTCGTTTTGGGTTGTTGCTGTTACTGTTGCTCTTATTTTTGCTTTTGCTTTTGCTACTGACTCTGGACGTCATTTTAGTACGAGCAAAGGTAAAGGCACAGGGACTGTTGTGTTCTTCTTGTGAATAAGGCCAACAACTGCTGCAATCTGATGTTTTCTCACGTTCTTTTATACCTTGAATTTCACTGTCACTGTCACTGTCACTGTCACTGCCACTGCCACTGCCACTGCCACTGCCACTGTCCAATCTAGTAAAGTGAATATCTTGAATGCGCGTGGGTGCTTGTACTTGTGCTTGTGCTTGTTCCGGGTGTGATGATTTTTTGAGCTCGTCACTTTTCTTTTTCTCTGGAATCCACTGTGGAAATCGTTCCGAATCACAATAATGAAGATTAAACTGCACTGGATCCCATTCCGTTTCTACTGTGGTAGATGATGTGGATGCAGGTGCTGTTGAAGTGCTGTGTAAATGTTCCTGCTGTTGCTTATGTGGCTGGTTTGTGTCTTTGGCCCCAAATTCCACAGTACCAAAATGGTTATTGCTGTTGCAAAATATCCAGGAGCTGTCTTGCTGCTGTTGCTTTTGCTGTTGCTGTTGGTCTAGCTGTGGTTGTTGGCTTGTTGGTGATGCAGATATGCTTTGGAATGTAGTAACCTCTTCCTTTGTATCCATACATTCAAAACTCAAGCAGCCCTTTTCTTGCTTTCCCCTTCTTCTTCTCCTTCTTCCTGACTGACCTGATACCTGATACCTGATACCTGGTACGGACAATTCAAAACGAATCAAATTGGTGGTGGTTGTTGCTCGATGTTAATTGTTATTTGCACTACCACTTTTATCTTTTATACGAGTAGCTATCTGTATCTGGTATCTGCTGTACTCGTATTTATCAAGCTACTGTTGCTGTAACAAGATACTTCGTGTTGTTCGCTTCTATAGCACACTTTGCCTGTAGAGCAACAATTATCTCACTGGGACAACCACTGATGATAATGATGACAATGATAATGATAATGAGAGACTGTACCAGGTACCAGATAGCATACTGTAACAGAGTACCAGATAACACACAACACACATACACCTCGCAAATATTTGCAATACGTAGGTTTCTTCTTGGTGATTCCGGACCAGGGCCAGACAGACATAATAATATTAGCAATGTCCGAATGTCAATGACCTACCAGTACCAGTACCAGCACCATAACCATGGTTCCAGGGCAAATTCCGAAACAAAAAAGAATCAAATCCAAAACATTTTTGTTCTAACAAGGCACTAGTAGCTACTGTATGAAACTTCTCCACTGCACTACGTAGTAGGTCAACTCGAAGTGAAAAGGTACCAGGTACCCTGTTTTTATTGGGCTTGTTGCTCTTCCCTTCAATACGTAGGATTCGTTATTGTACTGTACACATAAATAACAATGCTACAACTACCAGTAGTCGTACAATTCATGCCCTGTCCTCACGAAAGAAAATTATTACAATATCATAATATTATCATACTACTAGTACTTGTTTGGCGACAATCTGAGAGAGGTAGCTACCGAGTTGTACACCTGTCTCTTGGAACTCCAGTACTAGATTGAGTATTATTGTTCTCTTTCAACAACAAAAAATGAAGAGTTCATTCAACAAGGAGGAAGAGTCAAGTCAGTCCATCAGTAGACTAGTAGACTAGCTCAGGTAAGTGAACTAAATAATAATGATCGCCATTTGGTTCTGCCAGTTTTCTCCCCAGATTTCTTTGATATGATCCTGCTGCCTTTCATCATCGTATTTTAAAAAAATATATGGTCGAAACCTAAAGTACGGACATGTGTCGTCAGGTAGTTGTAGTAGTATTCAATACCCAAAGAAAATGAATTGAATTGTCTTGTCGACAAGGAAAGACTTGACTAGTAGCTACGGTATCATAGGATTTCGCATACGTATTTAAAAAAATGGTGAAAAATGATGGCTTTGACCATTACGAGGACATTTGTAATACACTGTTCTCTGGTATGAGTACAAGAAGTAGGGGACTACCAGGGGTACTGGTGCCATTACCGTCATACCTGGTACTGGTACCTCGATGTGGTCACACATTGATGACTTTCCTACTACTACTCTAGTATAGTAGTAGTGTAGTAGTAATAGTAGTAGTAGTAGTCATCTACGAGTAATACTGTAGTACTACCACTAGCTAGGAGTAGTAGAGTAGACTACCAGGTAGTAGTACTACGTACCATAGTACGCTGGTTTCTATTTGGAGCGATTCCCAGTCACAGACAGGCATTTACGACGTACTACCATGTAGTAGACTATTAGTAGTAGTAGTACTAGTAGTAGTATAATAGAAAATCACTGGTCAAGATTTGACTACTGTCCTCTCATATTTCATCATATTGTTCACCATTATTTATTTAATGTATTTATTTATTCATTCAAAATTATAAAAATAAAACACTCTTATTTGTGTAAACATGATGGATATTACGGTAGAGGCTCTCGATGTGGCGAGAAAGGACGACGATATCCATGATATGGACGAATCGATGGCATTGAGCAGGATCTTTGACTTTGACTATACTCCCACACAAGCAGAAGAAGAAGAAGAAGAACACGATGACAACGACGAAGTTGAGCAAGCACAAGGCGAAGTTGCGAACGACGCTGAAAGAAAAGAGAAAGGAAGTGTGAAAAAGTCAAAATCCATTCCTCAAGAGCAACAGGAGCAACAGCAAACAAGCAGGAGGAAACCAAAGGCGGCTTCTAGGAAGAGTACCAAGAAAGCGCTAGCTCCACTCCAGGAGGGCAAAGTTCAAAGTGAATACGATGCTACGGCAAGTGAAAGCGAAGACAGTAGCGAAGGAAACAAAAACAAAAAGAATCAAACCAACCAGAAGAATCTTCCCAAAAAATGTATCAAAAAGAACCGTCAACGCTCCGTTCTGAAAGATCACATTCAACCCAAGCAGCGAAAGGACGGCATTCCGGAAGATTCGGTAGGTACAGCGGTGTACGAGATTTTTGATTACAGCATGACAGCGGTAAGTGCAGCTACCTCTACAACTGAGGCGAGTGCTGATGCTGCATGTCAGAATTTCACAGAGATATCTACCAAGGACGCTGAGGTGATCAAGCGACAGCATCAGAACAGGGCTTCCCTAGCAGCTCGTACAGGTCACTTGTCCAAGGAAGCACGTACAGCCGCTCGTAGAAGAGTCAAGCAGCACGCTGCACAGCTGAAACAACTACCACCACCACCACAACAACAACAACAGCAACAGCAAACGACCAAACCACCAAGATTAGCACGACGCAATAGCTTTGGGAGTGTTCGAGACTTTCAGTATAACAGCAACGATAGCAAGACGGGTGGCGGCCAAGAACGTAAGAGTTCCGAAACACCAGAAAAGTCTGGTGATGACAGTGCACATAAGAGACGCCTGAGTCGAAGACACAAGAGTACTGTCAGGAATAAGGATTCGGATCTGGATGGAGGAGTCCAGAGTAAGAGTCCTTACCGAACTGACCTCAGGCTGCGTCGTAGTTCTACACACACAAGAGTACAACCAATCATGACAACAACAGCATTAAATGGTGTTAATCTGGATTACGAAATTGTTACAGAAGATCGACAGGAAATGAACAATGCAAACACCAAGAGTCCGCACAGAAAGAGTGCTATTAGAGCACGTCGACTTTCGACAGGCAAATTGCGTCCGTCGTTGAGCTCGGATAGTACAGCCGTACCACGTCGAACGAAAGCGGTGAGACGTGTCATGCCACGACGAAACAGCTTTGGCAGTGTCCGCGATTTGGACTACAAGGATAAAAATGATGATTATGATGACGACGACGATGGTGATGACGATGGTGATGACGATGATAACCAGAATCAGCAGCAGGAGCAAGAAGAACATGAAACTGACGTTACCGGTCCCAGTAGTAGCAGTGCTCGTGCTCGGAGACGTCCTCGAAGTACCCGTTCATCGATTCGACGACACCAATCAGGTGATCGCTTTAGTAATACGAAAATTCTGGCGAATGTAATGGAAAAGAAAGCTCAAGAGGAAGCTGCCGATTTGGAGCACAAGGCATACACTGCCGAAAAGCTCAAGAATTTGAGTGCCGTCGTCCGACAAGCATCCGTCGATACTTCGTTGCACCAGGAAGCCGTATCGACGCGGCTGGAAAGATTAAAAATGTCCATCAAAGAAGAATGCATGGACCCAATGAACGACACAAGTGTTGCAGCCGATGTACTCAAATCGGAAGCTAAAAAAGGATTCGTCAAGACTTTGAAGAAAAAGCTACGAAGAGCTACAACAACAATAGCTTAAAGACATAAATTGATTGAATTGGTCCTTTCCTTTCAGTTATTGCTGTAGAGTGGTTTATGATGAGCGCCATTTTTGTCTAGTAGTAGGTCTACTTAAATACAGTAGTGGACTACTAGAATACTCTACTACTAGTAGTCTACTAGTAGTAGTCTACTACAGCACTACAGAAATCGCATCTATTTTCAATTTTGCTTGGTTGGATGCACACCTGCTTATTAAAATGTATTTTGAGAATTGATGACTGGCGTACTGGCGTGATGACAAACTCCATATCTCTAATACCTCTGCACTCTGAGAATTGAATAATAATATATTTATTATTATTATTATTATTATTATTACGACAATCATTACTAAATTTAGTGCCAACAGCAGCAAGTTTCTTCTTCATTAAAAAAAAACAGGAACGACCAGTGAAATTCGGTCCTGTAGCCTGCCAGTAGTAGAGAGAGAGTAGTTATGCAGAGCAATCGAAGACCGAAGACTATCAAGGATATTTCATCTTTGTACAATGATTCTAAATGTATTCTGTGTATTCTCGCGATCATCATCAATCTGCAGTAGCAGCAGCAGCAGCAGCAGCAGTAGCAGTAGCAGCAGTGGCGTGTGTGGCTTGTCCGCTTTTCTTGCTTTCCGATCCTCATCGCCGTTGCCTAAGCAGAATTGTCACAGGACGTTCTCTGAGTTCTCAAGACCTAGACCTAGACCTTGTCAGCATGATCTAATAAAATCAAGATCAAGACGACGCTATTCTTCTACTTCTGTTGCGCCGGCTTATTCTCCCTCCTCGTTCACTTCCTCATCCTCAACCTCATCTCCACTCTCATCCACTTCTACTACCATGTACACGATTGATTGTCCTCCTACCAAACCAAATGATTTGATCCATGTTGTTAGCCAACACTGTTTGACGTTGTCTCAATATTTGGAACATCAACCCATTGCTGCACACACAACTGCAGCTTTTCGTGAAATGATGCGCATTGTACCTAAGGGTGCTACCATTATTCTAGATTCAGGTTGTGGTACAGGTCGCTCTACGCGTTACATTCATTCCCTCGTACAAAATGAACAACGAGATAACGTCAACGACACTGAGGAAGTTTGGGTTGTGGGTATTGATCGATCATTGGTGCGACTCGAACGCAATCAAAAGTTTCGAAAGCAACAGCAACAGCAGCAACAGCAACAGCAACAGCAGAATAATTTCAAAACAGTAGATAACAACGTGGACATTACTTTGACTTGGACAGACGACAATGATTCCCTGGAGATATCAAATACTGCACAAATCAGCAGTAGTAGTACTAGTAGCAATACCAATGTCACCACCAACAGCAGCAACATTCACGACGACCAAATGAAGAATAATAATACAATAAATGGCAAGCAGCACGACAATACTACTATTGTTACAAGTACTGCTAGGCTATTATATATACGTGGTGAATTGGTAAGTTTTTGGCGTCTCTTCTTGCAACATCAAGAATCACAATGCTGGACGTTACGGACGCATTATCTATTGTATCCCAATCCGTATCCCAAACGAAAACGTTGGAAACAACGTTGGTACGGGCATGCATCCTTTCCGTTACTATTACAATTGGGTGGTGAAGATATAATTGTACGAAGCAATTGGGAATTGTATTTACAAGAATTGTCTAATTCAATTCTTATTGCCGATCAAGCCTGGTCCCAAAAAGCAGACAATGACGACAAAGCCAACAATGATGACATTGATGCTGACGCTGCTGCTGATGCAGCAACGTTCACCAGGAACAACAACTATGCTCGACCCTATGTCCAATCTGCCCGCAAGGGACCTGTACAACGAAAAACAGTAGTAGAAAAAAAGAAAACAGAGGAGAGCGAGAACCAACGAATTGGATGGAGCAATTTTGAACGCAAAATGGATGCTGTGGGAGAAGCAACATTCGAACTGCATTTGAAGCGATCGCAACATTGATGATGATAATAATGATGATTTTAATGATGATGATGATGACAATGATGATGTGTCATATAGGAAAAGAATAAAAAGGCATGTCATCGTATGATATGTATCAGCATGTTTCTTTTTCAAGACTAAAAATAAAATAAATAATGTTATAATAATATTACTCCTACGAGAGTAGAGTAGTTGTTTTCAAAAATATCGTTTTTGCTGTATCGCGCTCTTTAGGTCGTTGATGTATTGTAAACTTTTTTCATTAGGGCTCAAGCTCATCTACTATTGTCAAAAAATAATAATAAATAAATAAGATGTATTTACTTTGGTCAAAATTTGTCTGATACTGTAGTAGTCAAAATCCTCGAGAATTTTTTTGACTAGAATAACCAAACTAGATCAAATCATAGTAAAGGTCAAATTCTAAAATTATGAGGTCTTACTACTAGTACTAGTCTATTCCTGAGATAGGGCCTTTCGCCTAATTCGAGATTACATAATAATAATGAAAAAATAATTCAAATCGAAGGGGAGGAGTGTTCGGAAATTATTGCTGGTTGTTTGAAACAACATGCGAATGCTTGACAGTGAAAGTGTACTCTACAACTATTAGTAGTACTAGCTAGTAGTACTCCGTAGCTACTACTAGACGAGAGATTACTGTGTACAGCGTGTACAGTAATTGTCTACTACTACTCTACCAGGTACTACTCGGAGTACAGGATTAAGGTACTGCTACGTACCGGTAGTAGTATCCAATACTACTACTACTACTAGTAGTACTGCAGTATCCATAAAACAACATAACCAATCAACACCAGCATCTAATATTACTATTATTATTAATAAGAAAAATTCAATATCAACTATACAAAAACATACCATCATGATGAATCCTACTGACGCTGTCAAAGCTGAACGCAAGCGTCGCATGGTGGAACTGTTGCACAAGGCTGCGTCTCAAGCAGTACAAGAAGAAGATCCTTGGAAGTCTTGTTTTGACACTTCGAATACTCCCGCCGAATTAGTAGTACGACATTTGTACGATCCTGTATTGCAAACATGGTCGACCGATGAAACCATCGTAAAGATGGAACGGGCACCCTTTACGCACGGTGCCATGCGCTTTTGTTATCGATTAAAAAAAAGAGCTACACTGCCCAACTCGGCTACCAATCATCGTTTTCACAAACACAGGTACGTTCGTAGTTCGTAGTTTGTAGTTTGTAGTTTGTCAATTTTGTCCGTATAAGTGTTTGATTGCTTTATTCGCATTTTGAAAGGAAAGCTCACACTTGCTTTGCATATTCTCATATGACAACTACCTACTGCTACCTAATACTACCTAATACTACCTAATACTACGTGCTACCTAATACTACCTGCATGCTGTGCTGCTACCTTTGCTACCTACCACCCACCACTATCTAACGCTACACGCTACCTACTACTGTACACGGTACCTACCTAATGCTAATGTTGCTACTACGTAGTTGGTCAAGGGCTAGCAATTACGTTGCCAAGGCATATTGTAAAAACGATCAAATCGATACTTCCGAAGAAGCCAAACTGGCTATTCAGAACGATGTTCTGTTACAGTACGAGGCACAACATTGGGCTACCAAATTTAATGATTGTGATCCACCATCAAAAATTAGTTTTTTGAGAGCCTACGCGATTGAATTTCCGAACAGTGCAGGAAAACCATGGTTTGCCGTGGAACGATTTGTGTCGGGTACAGACTGGTACGGTGCGGGATTTGTCAAACACAATACCAACAGTGGATTTGTTGATCTAGAATTGAGAAGGGTCACACCACATGTATTTTCAGCACACAGTTTCTATGCCTCCGATGGCCATCGATTGGTGGCAGACATTCAAGGAGTGGGGGATTTGTACACCGATCCGCAAGTTCTCAGCAGCGATTACAGATTTGGGGATGGTGATTTGGGACCCCGGGGTATGGCACTCTTTTTCAAAACGTATCGCAATTCGGGCATTGCCGATGCATTGGGAATACCAACCTTTGCCCTGTCGAAAAATGAACTCAAACATCAAGCCAAGTATCACGAGGATGAAGTCACTGCATCCGAAGCAGGGATTGAGATCGAGACCGAAGATGATTTGTTGCAATATAATGATGGCGATGACGATGACGATGACGATGACGATGAGGAATTGTCCTACACGAGCCACACCAGTACTGTCGACGCCTTTCAAAAATTGGATTTGAATCGAATGCGACGTAGAGTTTCATTGATGAGACCGGAACAGCAAGTGGCTGGTCGAAATGCTATTCTACAAATTATTCACGATCAACAGCATCATCATGAAGATGTCGATCTCTGTGACGATGAAAATAATAATAATAATTATGATGCTGACATTTTGGACAATGCTGACAGCGCCTCGATGGCTTCAACTAAAACTGAAAAACGATCCAATTTGCATTACGATCGAAAAGATATAAGAAAATCCATTCGAAAATCACTGCGAACAAGTACGACTGCCGCCAAGAAACCTTCATGGTTACAACGATCCAAATCAGACCTTGATGAAGTAGAACAATGCTTGTTGAGAGCTCAGCAAGATTGGCAGGTCGATTTGGTTCATGATTATCATAGAACTCCCGATGGAAAATTGCGTCAGCGTCATTTAAAAAACATTCAAGAAGATGATGCCGACGAACAGGAAAATGGTCACGATGATGCTGGTATTACAGCTGGAGGCGACAGCACTACCACCAACAATAATAACGGAGACTGCAGTGGTCCTTGGTTATCTGGTCGGCAGCTTCGACACAAGAGCATGCTAGTGAAAACCGTATTGCCACCCATGAAAATTACCGAGCAAACAAAGATCAACTTGGGAAAAGTTCATTATCAGTTGGCGGTACGACTATCCTTTTTTTGAAATTATTTTGTTGTTATGTTCGATACCTCTCTCGCTGTACATCCTAGCAACTAACGCAATTTCCTTAACGCGTCCATAGGTCTTGCATGGTATGGGACGGTTTCCAGAGGTTGTACCTGATGATGTCGACGACGACAATGACGATGATGTTACCAAACCGTCACATTGCTCCTTTTCTGTTTTGTTCCATTTGTCACATGCTGCCTCGCTGCGCAACGCTCCTGCCTGCTTGAGTTTGGGACGGGTCCATGCCGGTTTGGGAACTCACGTTTCGGAACTCGTAGCGAATCCGTTGGTGCCTTTGAATTTTGAAGCTGCCAAAATTTTACTGCGTCGAGCCATGATGGAAGCCACTGGTGATGGTGAACAAAACAATGCTCATGACAAATTAGCCACGCCGCTTGCTCCAAAAGTGGCTGCTGGATGTTTGCTCTTTCAAATTTTGCAAGATGAGCGTCACTCAGAGCAATATTTGATCATCGACGAAGACGAACAGGAAGAACCAGCAACGGAAGACAAACAGGCTGTAAACAAGGGTGACGGAGGTCTCACAGAGCTCATAACGGCAGCCCAGGACACTTTGAAACTATTTGAATTGATGGAGAAACAGCAGACGGAGGCTGAGAAGGTCCGGAAATCCTTGGCTCGTGCAGGAATGGTTGCTGGTACAGGCAATCTACTGCAAGTTGGTGATCGCGTTGAAGGAGATTACTTTATGGAGGGTTCGTACTACCCTGGAACGGTGCTGGAGGTGTCCGCAAAAGTGAAAGAAAATGGGGAAGAACAAGCAATGGTTACGGTCCTGTACGACGATGATGGTTCGTCGGAAACACTTCCCAGAGATCATGTTCGTCTTTTGATTCCTCCTACTGCTACACAAACGACAATGGGAGGACCCTTGAGTGACGACGACGCCTTTGGTGTATCGGGTGATGAATCGGATGATGAAATCCCGATCAAGTCCTACGAGTTGATGTCCGAGCTTGCAAGCTTACTGGTAGAAGTCGGGGATAAGCAGTCTGCATCGCTGTACCTTCAAGAAGCAGCAGGACAAGCAGTTCAGGATAACAAGATGAAACTGGGTACCGAATGGAGCTTGAGGGCCGCTGAATTGTTAGAGTAGATGGCTTTTGTACTCCGATTATTGGAAGGAAAGGTCTACAGTGCGAAATCCATATTTTTTGGACGAAAACCTAATAGAAGCCTACTTGGTGACTGTTATTTTCGTGAAGTGGGGCGATCCAGTATCTTTAATTTGTTTGGCAAATCATCACAATGGTTGCAGAGGGCAGCCATAGCGATCTCAAAGGAATTTGGTTCCTAATGACGACCAGCAAAAAATCCAAGGTTGTTTGTGGTTTTGTTTGTTTGGTTTTTGTACTGATAGGGGCAGTAGAAAAAATTCCGACTCCAACCAGGAAGGATTTCCAATAAGCAATAGGCTCTAGCGCGTTGCTGTGGTTAGTAGTAGTTCTCGGAGTATATGTTTCAAGGGAGTAACAGAACTTCTTTGCGATCGTGATCCAAAAAATCAATTCGTCCACAATCCGGTACTTGTTGTCCCGCTACCTGAAGGGCAGGTGCTTCTACCGTTTGCAGGAATAGTGCCAACAAACATTCGGCTCTCGTCATGGCAAAAAGTGGATCATTTTTGATGCGTTCTTGAACTTCCTCCTTTGCATTGGAAAACTCTGATTCGTTGGGTTCGTTTGGTAGTACACCAAACGAATCCCATTCGCCGTACTTTTCAATCCACAGTGTGCTTCGAACTCTTTGCAGCAATAGCTGTTCCAGTTGATCCAATCGCATAATAACTCCTACAATTCTTCCCGCAATGGTTTCTTCTTCTGCTTTGGTCAGCATCATCCCATCGTCTTCATTATTACTCTTATTATTATTGCTCCTATCTTTTGAGGAAGCAGCCTGTCGTTGTGCAATAGCATCGGCAGCAATGACACCCGCCCTTACTGCTACATCGATAGGTTGCACAGCAGCTGACAAAGTCAACGACTTTTCGTGGTCATCACTATTCGCGTATAAGGCACGGTGTTTGAGGGCCAGTGCCAAAGCATTTATAGTCGTAGGATGCAACGAAGGACGAATACCAGTGGCTTGTCGTAACGGATCTCCTACGGTAGCTTTCTTGTTCTTGGTATTCTTATCTTCAGCATGATCGACATTATCACTATCATAACTATCACTGTTGCGGATCGTTTCTAGCAGAGTACTACTTGTACTTGTACTTGTACTACTACTACTACTACTACTACTACTACTACTACTACTACTACTAGTGGTAGTTGTTGTTGTTGGGCAAGGAAAGTAAGAGTACTTGTTACTGGTACTAGCAGCGGAAGGAACCACGACGGAGACGACGACCAGAAATGTATGAACCAATTCCAATTTCATCAAGACAAACATCGCGGTCAATACTATCGACGGAATAAACTTACACCTACTCGTACACTGGCGAGTGATGAATCTCATGTTGAATAATGTTTACTCTATCTGTCACCTAGAATATTTTATAGTTTTATAAAAAATATACTGTGATCATACCCACCTTAGAATAAGACTACAAATAATACCGTATAAGAAGTACTAAGGTCTACGTGTAGCAAATTTAATCTTAAGTAGGTGGCTAAAATCTTTAAGTCCAAACTACTACACA
>Ga0210036_1002782_pt1 | contig 18075 bp, 8 predicted proteins | sample CryGeymeta201515_FD_185469 | JGI IMG/M metagenome (GOLD analysis project Ga0210036, IMG submission 185469) | Groundwater microbial communities from Crystal Geyser aquifers in Utah, USA - Crystal Geyser metaG 2015-15 (SPAdes) (version 2) | ecosystem: Environmental > Aquatic > Deep subsurface >...
AGACTAGACTAGCTAGTGTCTACATAGTGTGGCTGTTGTGCGAACCACTATCTTGTTGTAGGTGTTTCCCCATCACAATTTTTGTGGGCAAAACCCACACAGGACTGACGGATCCCAAAACCAGCCCTACTAACTAGCTAGCTAGCTACTCCGGAGTACTACGGTAGTGGTGGTGCTAGTAGACTACTAGCTGGTAGTAGTACTAGTAGACTAGTGTAGTAGACTCAACAAGACGTGCTGGATGTGATGTTTGTAATCGTCCTCCAGTGTCATGGCGTTGGTTAATTAAAGGATATCAATCCTTAACCAGTGGGCCATGGACTTCGTCGACGCGATTCCACCAATCAACACGAAACCTTTCTATTCATTCGGGTGGATTCAAGCCGTCCGTTTCCAACCTCGAACACAGATAGAGTACATAGAACTACTATTTACTCGAGTAGTAGACTACTTACTTCGAGAGGACTCGAGCTACTTCCTACTTTTGGTACAGTGTCCTTCCTTCTCAAGATCGGCCCATGCGCATACAAACTTGCTCCTACCCTTTCGTAGAACAATGCTCGTGCTATGGTAGCTACGAATTCAAAATTAGAATACCACGCTTTTCAATACAGAATTAGTCTCTTAATGCTAGCATAAAAACCGAACCTGGTTGAAAGATTCATTCACTGCTGATACATACGATTCGTCATATGAATTAGACATCTGTGCAAAGAGATGGCCGCTACGAATGCGCCAGGCCACAAAATAATAATGTGCACTTATTCTCGACGAATCAATCATTCACGACGAGAATCGGACATGGGACGACGGCGGGACATCGACATGCCTTCCTTCTTGTCTTTATCATACGATCGAGATACTCTGCCTCCGCGACTCTTGTCCTTATAAGATTCAGATTTGCTCTTGTCATCATGATGAGAGCCAGATTTATCACTCTTTTCTTTGCGGTGCTTGTCTTTCTTAGATCCAGAGTAGCTCTTGTCTTTGTCAGATTTATCGCTAGCCTTGCGGCTCTTGTCTTTATCCGATTTCGAGTGACGACTTTTGTCTTTATAGGAACTAGATCTTGATTTATCGCTTGCCTTGCGGCTCTTGTCTTTATCAGATTTTGAGCCACTCTTGTCTTTATCAGATCCAGAGTTCTTCTTGTCTTTATCAGATTTAGATTTACTCTTGTCATCATAAGATCCAGATTTATCACTTGCTTTTCAACTCTTGTCTTTATCAGATTTCGAGCCACTCTTGTCCTTATCGGATGCAGAGTTCTTCTTGTCTTTATCAGATTTCGATTTACTCTTGTCATCATAAGATCTAGACTTATCACTTGCTTTTCGACTCTTGTCCTTATCAGATTTCGAGCCACTCTTGTCCTTTTCAGATTTCGAGCCACTCTTATCTTTATCAGATTTACTCTTGTCTTTATCAGATTTATTCTTGTCTTTATCAGATTTAGAATGATGACTCTTGTCTTTATCAGATTTAGAATGACGACTCTTGTCTTTACCAGATCGAGAATAGCTCTTATCGGAATGATACGAATAGTGCTGCCGAATAATGGTAAAAAAAGTGAGACAAGGCAGCGAAGTGAGGTGAGTAAAACGAGGTGAGGTGAGTAAGATATTAATTAGAGTATGGACAGTGAGTGAGCAAGATAAGATGAAACGCAAAACATACCTGGGGTCGAACGGCCGTCATGGGAGCACCTGCTTGCAACCTTCGACGTAAAGCACCATGATTGTTAGAAATAACAACGTTCATTTGTTCTTCACCTCGTCGTCGTCGATGTTCGAGATGTTGACTCGTCACGACGGTCATCAAGAGGCAAAAAATGGTCAAGATAATGGTAATTTTCATAATGCTTTTTTGTTTTTGTTTCGTAATTGTTATTGTAATTGTGTCAACAGTGAGATGAATTTTATGTGCTTCAATATTAGGAGAATATAATAATGGGTGCGAGAGATCAACACACAAAATCCTACATGTGCAGCTTCTTTCCTTCTGTCAAGAGAATCGTTGCTGTGATGTAAGTGTGTCAAATCGGCGGCAGTTGAGCTGTTCGTTTTGTAACTAGGAACAAGAATGAAGAACCACAATAATGCAAAAATACTTCTCGTGGAACCTTTTACACTCCGCTAAAAGAGTGATGTCTGTTGCTTCGATTTGTGATTTGACGAGAAGGCATCATCACAAATTTGGGAACTGGTGTCCATAAAGTTTGAAACATTACACGTGCACATAGCCAAAGCTCTTGGTTTTGATATATGAAGTGTTCGAAGCTTGGTGGGCAAAAACCGTGCCCAAGCAATGCTATGTCGTGAAACAGAGTGTGCGATTAGACGGCTTCTGTTCCTTTTTTTGAGGTGCGTGCTGCAGTGTTGTTTCGAAGCACATGGGCTTATTGTAATAGTAGGTACCAGACGGGCATGTGCGAATTTCAGTCTTGCTGTTGATGTATGAGCGTATGCAGGATTGAGCGATCTAGTGATGAACTACTGACGTACAGTACCTGGTACTGGTAGATACCTGGTACGTAACAAATTGAAATTCTGACGTGACAAGTTGAGAACTGTCCAGCAGTACAGTAGAAAGATACTATTCTACAGGAGGCGGCCGAGTTTGTACTCTAATTACTGGTACTCGTAGTACTAGTATTAGGCTATCCACACGTGTAGCCTTTAACCTTTAATCATAGAGAAATCTGATTGGCTGATGGACAACTTTAAAGGTTGCCATTCCAGAGCTTTCAAGGACAGGTGTTGAAATAAACCCGTTAATCCCCACTTTATGACCCACACGTAGAAAGCTACTGGAAGGATACATAGTATACATGAAAAAGTACTGAAATTAAGACAATCATATCCCCTTCCAAGCACTGTCCAGGCCACCATTAGTTTTGCAGCGCTTCGAAGTTCTCAGAACAAGTCAAAGCAACAACATGAATGACAATGAGGACTTTGAGAAGCTCTTGTCCTCCTTCAGAGCATCCTCGGCTGCAGTAGCCGCCACTGTTGCGGAGCAGGACAACAGTAGCATTCCATTTATTCTGGAGATGATGGAGGAGGAAGAAGAGTTGGCTTTTGGACCCAACAACAAGATGATGAAGGGAAGGAGACAAGTCCCCAAACATCAAGCGCGACTTCAAAGGAGCATACGACAAACTTGTCAAGGACTACTTCTCTGGACCAACCTCCAAGTATACTGAGGATCACTTCAAAAGGAGGTTTCGAGTGTCTCCTTCTCTTTTTGATAAAATTTACAAAGCTATCTATGGCAAAGGTGTCTTCATTCCGGCCGGAAAGAGGAATGCTGCAAAGGCTCTGGGAATCCATCCATTGGTTAGGTTGACTGCAGTTTTTAGGAATCTGGCATATGGAACAAGCTCTGATGTACAAGATGAGAATCTTCAGATTGGAGAGACTTCGCTCAACAAGGCAATGGATAATTTTTGCATTCTAATGATTAAAGAGTTTGGAGACGAATATCTCAATCGCAATCCAACTGCTGATGAAAGAAAGGATTTGATGCAGATAAGCAAGGCAAGAGGCTTCCCCGGTTGCTTTGCAAGTTGGGATTGCAAACACTTTGTATGGGACAATTGCCCAATCACACTGCAAGGGCAGCATAAAGGCCATCACGCTGGAGGTAAGCACACAAAGATTCTTGAAGCAATTGCCGACTACTCTTGTTACTTTTGGTACATCAACTTTGGTGATCCAGGCTCTTTGAATGACATCAATGTGCTTGACAAGTCCTCTATTGTTGGATCTCTTATGACGGGGCTCCTTGATTTGAAAGTCCCACCGTACACAATAAACAACCATGAACGAGACTGGATGTACTTCCTGGCTGATGGAATATATCCAGATTGGGCCATATTTGTTAAGACTATACCAACACAGGCACAACAAAACAGGGCCGAGACTTACTTTGCAACGCAACAAGAAGCTGTAAGGAAGGATATTGAACGTGCCTTTGGAATCCTTGTAAAGAAGTTTCACATCCTTGCAAGACCCTTGCGAAAGTGGAATGATGATGCCATTAGAAATTTACTGTATACATGTTGTATTATTCACAACATGTGCTGCAAAGAGAGAATGGAGCAGTTAGGCACACGGTTCCTTAATCCTCAAGAGCACGAAGCATTCTATGATGCAAACAACAACCAGCAGGATAATCACCATGCAGCCATCAACAATCAGCAAGAACAGCGACAACGCATCTTCAGCCGGCTTGAAGATGGAGGTCTACAAGAAGATCATGAAGATGTACATGTTAACATGACACGCCGGTTCCTTCGTTGCAACAAGCTTCATGAGTTCCTGACTGATAAAGGAAGACACGTGCAACTGAAGCGAGATCTCATCAAACATCTTAAACAACACAACCAACAGCAGCACCACCACGTCTAGTAGCTGACAAGGCAGGCACAACTTGTGCTTTGTCAACAAAAAGGCACAACTTGTGCCTTTCTTTATTAAGTCGTTAAAGTATAGTAATACAGCAAGTTAACTTAACTCTCTCCTACTACATCTTATTACTACTCGTCTACTAGTACTATGTCTTGTTGTCTACACTGCTGTATTGTTAATGTTGTTGTTCATGACAAAACAAGGAGACCGATCATCACCCCCAGTATCATCACTACTATCATCATCGTCATCGTCTTCATTGTCAAGGAAGCTCTGTACATCCACCAATGGTCGTGTCCTGCTGGTTGTTGGTGCTGCTTCCTCCATTCTTGGTGCTGAGGATGGTGTCTCCTGGTGGTGTGATGTCCCTGGCTTGTCCATTGCAAAATTGATACGTTGCATGTAGGTCTGCTTCAAGGATGCATCCACCATAGGATTGTTCAACATAGCAATCATATTCTGTGTCAAGAGCTGGTTCTTAATGTCATTGAGTGCCTGTACTTTCTTCTTCTCATTGTTTGCCAGCTGTGCCAAGTGTGCCGTACGCTTCTTCATTTCATTGCCCAAGTCTTCTGCACGTTTAGCAGCATCTCGCCCTCCTCCGCGTGTGCTCCTGCGCTTGTTTGTTACATTGATACTTGAGCAATCAGTAATGAAACCTTCGTCTGTCGATTCACTTGAAGGTGTTGACAGATCAATGTGGTGGTCGTTGCTATCACCACCATTTCCTCCTGCGGTGGTGGTGCTTCTCCTTGCTGGTGCAACGAGTGAAGAGGGATGACAGGCTGCTTCTGGGGGAGCAAGCTTGTCGGTTTCCTTAAGTATGCTCCACGCCTTGTAAAGTCTCCACTTCATTACATCAAAGTCTTTGTACGTCTGCATTGGCTTTTCTTTGTCCACTTTGTTCAAAAAAAGAGCCACTGCAATATTTACGTTCTCGTGCTCTTGGATGCCAGACAATCTCATGTTGATGACAATGTTGAGCTTACCATTGAATTTCTGGCATGGCTTGAGAATGTTATCGCAAACATACTCCCACACTATCATCTTATCTCCATCCGGATCTCTTTCCCACCACGTACCAGTTCCTTTGACTCCAGGAGGAGCCATCTCTTCAAAGATTTGATGAACACACGAAGCAAACTCAGCTGTCTTGTTCGCAGAACCATTGATATCATCAAGTGTAGCCTGCACATAGGCTTTGGCTGCTGCCTCGCACTCCTCTGAAGACCAAGTTTTACCTTTTCCCATGATGATGATTTCCTCGTCGTTGTCTTTGTTGGTGCCGCTACTACTACTGCTACCACTAGTAGGCTACTACTCCTCCTAAAAGAAAGCAATATTGTGGGTGAGCGAACAACAAACAACAAAAAGAACAAGACAACAAGGCAGCAGGGTCGTCAAGAGTAGTAGTCGTAGTAGTAGTAGCTAGTAGCAATGGAACGAGGAGCCATGATGTGTTTGTTGCTGTTTCTGTTGGAAAAAGTGAGGCTAGTGCTGGTCATTGGTTTATTTAGGAAAAGATGTTTGGTATTTACAAAAAACAATAGAGGTTGACGTCATGTGTGACCCTCCAAACAGTGCAATGACTCCTATTTGGATCCTCTCTTTGGAGGGAAAGTTGCCGTTTGGCGGTTGACCCTTATTTTGTTTAGAGGTTGGCGGACTTGTGTGATTGTCTATATAGCCCCCAACTGCTAAAGCATGTTATTTAGCGGTTAGGGGGGCACACGTGTGGATAGCCTTAGTGGCTTTGAGTGCTCTACCAGTACTCTAGCAAGGATACCTGCTGGTACCAGGGTATTACTAGACTACTCTACTTGGTACTAGTACTAATAACTATTACCTGGTACGGAGTACTGTAGTACGTAGCTCGTACTGGAGTGCCTGGTATTCGGACTGATAGACTTCGTTTATTAATTTCAGCAGAAGATATTGCCGACAATAAGGACATAAAAGTGACAAATACCAGGTACTATGGCGTTATGTTTCCATGATTACCGTCCTACTACTAGCTAGTAGTAGCTAGTAGTAGTAGTACCTGGTAGTACAGTAGTACTACAGTACTGGAGTACCTGTCAATTGTTCTTATGATGATTACTACTACTCGGAGTAGTATATTAGTAGTAGTAGCATTGTATGATGGCTGTAGTAGTGCTGTAGTTTAGTGCTACTACTACTAGTAGTAATTCTCTACTCTAGCTAGTACGGTAGTAGCTACCGGCAGTACTATCTACTAACTAGCTAGAGAGTGGTCTAGTAGTAGCAGATAGTAGCTACTAGCTAGTACCTGGTAGTAGTAGAGCTACAACTAGCTAGCTACTACTACTACTAGCTAGTAGAGCTACTATTCGTAGTAGTAGCTACTAGTAGTGGGAGTAATAGTAGTAGCTGGTAGTAGTAGCTGGCAGAGCTAAGACAACAGCAAAGGTGTAACAACCGTACCAGTAGCTACTACTACTACTACTACTACTACTACATGTAGACTCCTCCTCTACTAGTAGTAGACCACAGCAGGACGATCAGAGTCCAGAGTAGACTAGTCTACTAGTGGTAGAATATTATGCTCCCACCACCATCATCATTACTCATCATCATCACAGCCCGTTTTAAAGTTGCTTTCGGAGCAAGACAGTAGATTACTTACTTTTTTTCATGAGTTATACTTCTACTAGTAGTAGTAGCAATAATAATCATCATCTTGTGATAAATTATCACGATGCTGTTCTGTACGAATCCGATTTAGACATTCTCAAATCGGATACTGCCTGGTTGAATGATGCTTGCATCAATTTTTACTGGACAAGACTTCAACAACAATTAGAAGAAGCAGAAGATGACAAGGATGATTCTGCTGTAAGCACAAACAAACACAGTAATAGTAATAGTAGTAGTAGTAGTAGTAGTAGTAATAGTAGTAGTAAATTCAAATTTGTGGATCCTTCTGTCTTGTCCTTTTTTATGCACCAATACGACTTGCAGCAAAACACAGAAGACGACGAAGAAGAAGAAGACATTTTGGGGATTCAAAACACATGCAACGCATGCAACGTATTATCCGACCACTCGAATAATGATGGTGTGCTCATGTTTTTACCCATTAATGACAATTATGTGTCGCAAACATGGACAATTCCTGGTGGTGGAACGCATTGGAGTTTGCTATTACTGGCATTGAACTACGAAAAAAACAGTGACAGCAGCAACACTAATAGTACTAACAGGAGCAGTCGTCCAATACCATCAACCATGATGTTTTGGCATTTCGATTCCTCTCGGACAGGTTGCGGTTACAGCTGTAACAAAAAAGCAGCGACAGAGGTGGCACGAAAAATTCAGCAAGTTGTGGTTGGCAAGCAGAGTACTGATTCGACACTTCTACCACCGCCACCACCACCATTGCAGTTGATCGAATGTTCGTCCATGCCACAACAACAAAATGGATACGATTGTGGACTTTATACTCTTGGTGCTGCTAAAGAGATTTTTGATGCCTTTTCCAGTACAACAACAACACCTACTACTTCTACTTCTACTCCTATTACATTCCCTCCAACCACAAACATACTGGAACATATTCTGCAGACGTCGCAGTTGAAATCGCCTTCCTTTTGCAAAAATCTGCGTCAACAAATGCTCAAAGATGTACAGGATTTATTATCGTAACAACATAAACTATTACAATATGCATTAGTGCATTATTATTGATCATATATCAGAAATACTTTCTCGCTGATTATCCAGATGACGACCAACGACTGGAAGAACCCATGGAAGGATCGCTATCATGATTTGACATTGAATTCTTTTTTGATTTGCTGGTACTGCAACCAAGACCTGTAAAAGAATTTTGAAGGTTTCTCGGAGAAACAACATTGACACCACCGTTACCACCACCACCACCACTTTTACTACTGCGACGTCGTTGTTGTTGCTTCAACAGTACTTTCTTTTCGACGGTGGTGAACTCCAAACTATCGTTCGATACGACACGAATGGGACGAACAGCAATATTATTAGTACCAGTGGTCTCCAAATCCAATGCCTGGACAACTCCCGCCTCCTTCTCCTGACGATGATTAGGATGAGAATTTACGTCTTGTTCGACACTGCCAAATGGCAGCTCAAATAGAGGAGCTTTGTTGTTGTTGTTGCTGCTGTTGGGATGAGTCATTTTGTTATTGCATCCCATAGATTCAATCTTTCTCGGCATACGGACAGGTGACTTGTCCGCTTTTTCGTATGGAAGATTGGGATTAACAGAGCTCGTAGAATTGCGTCTTCGAGCTCCTCCAACCCCTCCTCCCGCGATAGTGCGACCTTTCTTGCTCCTTTTCAGTGCATGTACCATTGCCACACTATCACAGGCGTCATGAAAGGTATTTTCCGACTCGTCGAGGTCTAGTTGTTGATGATGATGATGCTGCTGATGTTGGAAGTGAGTCAGTACGACAGAATCCGCAGCATTTCTTAATTTACCAGTTCCACAAGAAGAAGGAGCAATGCTACTGTTGAAGTGAGAGTCAAACGAAAAACTTCTGCGGATTGGTTGTCGAGGAGAAACATCTTCCTTCTTTCTACCCTTCATGAAAATGCCCAACTTGGACTTGGGTCTTGCAACCCGAGATAGTACTGGCGCAGTTCCAACGAGTGTTGTTGTTGTTGGCCTGTGCCGAAGAGCTTTGGAGAGTACGATTGAATCACATGCATCGGCCAAGTCCTTTTTGACTTCTGCCAATGACTTTGGTTGACTGTTAATCACAGTATCGTCGTCATGTATGGTCTCTAAATCAGCAATACTGGACATCGAGTAGGCACGTTTTAGCATCCGCATTGGAGAAGCAAAATTTTGTTCTCGTTTGGGAAGACTTCGACGGCGTTGAGCTAGTCCAGCTTGATTGGAATCCTTATGTTTCGAAGTACTGAAATTGTTTTCTCGTCTGGGTAGACTGCGGCGACGTCTGCCACAAGATGCAGCAGGATGTTCATTCGTTACGGTTCCCTCTTTTGTTATTGCTGCTTTTGACAGTGAAGGTAATACCCTTTCATCCTTCATACCTTCCATGGAAACAATATCTGTAGCCTCGGAATCGTGCAAGTGCATCATAGTTGCAATTGTAACTGCTGTGAGCTCGTTCTCGTGTTTCGCCTGATGTGCAACATCAGATGAAAGTCGTTTTTCGGAAAAATCTTTAAGATTACTATTTCTAGGCGTGATTGTATGCCCATCGTAAGTATCGCGTCCGTCGCATGTGAGTGTCTGTCGACGCCGCTGACGACGACGTCGTCTAGGTGCGTTCGGTTTTGACGACAACTTGGCTTCCCATTGTATCTCATCGAATTTTTCTTTCGCCACTACAGGTGATGACATGACTTGCTCTTTTTTCAAGATTCTAAATGACATTTCTGGTCGGATGTTATTGTCGTTGTTATTATGATTCTGATGATGAGGTGGAATGACGGGTGGAAAGTTCACGTTTTCTGACAGATTCGACAACATGCTCATACTCTGAGCTCGGCGGCCTTTTCGAAGTGGATTGTTTTGCTGGTGCTGGTAGGGGTTCTGCGATTCGACACTAACGTTTGAAATTTTGGGTAGCAGGTTTGCATCCTCCGACAAAGTCCGACGGCGGTGAATGCCTTGTGCAACCACGAAGTTCTGTTGAAAGGTATCTGTACTGCTGTTAAATGACCTGTTATCAAGCGATCGGTTATCTACCAATTCAAGATCCGATGAGATAGGTGAAACTTTACTTATCTTAGATTTGTTGAATGCGGCTGTTGGTGTTGTCGGTGTTGACAGTGGTAAAAGAGTTTGTGGACTACTACTACCTACTCGGAGTAAATGTTGTTGTTGTTTTCGTTGTGGCGGTGGTGGTGTTTTTGAACCACTCTTGGTAGAAGATGTAGCTACCGAGTCCTCAGCAAGTGATAACTTCTTTGTTGTTGACAATGGTACAATAGATTTCTTTGTTATTTTTCGGTCGTTTGACGATCTTCGTTCTTTGGTTGAGGTGGTTGATTTGTATTTAGCAACAGCAGCAGCAGCAGCAGCAGCAGCAGCAGACCCCGCCTTTTTCATTTTGGTACTTCTTGATGAACTATCTGCCATTGCTTCATGTTTCGAGTTATTGACATTAGTGCTGCTCGAAATAGAATATCGTGTTGATCGTCTTCGTTGTTCTTCTTCTTGCTGAACTGATTTTGATTTTTTCGTCGTTGTATCAGAGCCAGTAATGATGGTGGTAGTAGGGGCAGTACTGGCTACTACTGGTGTTGGTTTTCGCTTCGGTTTCAATTTTTCAGTTGCAGACGTTTCCAAGACATGAGATGCCGACATGCGTCTCTGTGATCTTCTGGGAGTTGTAGTAGGTGTACTTGAAGTTGTAGTTGTATTTGAGGTAGTAAAAGGGTCTACAGACGCGTTTTGATTTTGATCCTTGAAGGATTTTCGATGACGACGACTACTACTACTGCGTCGTTGTTGTTGGCGCTGGTATTTGTGAACAAGATCCAAAGAATTCACTTCGTTTTCCATGATATTTGTTGTTGGCAGTTTTGTCGTTATTGGTGGTGCGCAACGAAGAATAGCCGCCTGATTTTTATCCATTTTGGATGATTTAGGTTTTTTTCGTCGTGAAGAAGTGTTATTAGTCGTAAACTCGTCATTATACAATAGTGGTAGTTCCGTTGGTAAGGATGCTGCTGCTGCTGCTGCTGCTGTTATTGTTGATTTTTTTTGTTTATCATTTGTCTTGTTTTTACCTTTTTGGTTGTTTTGATTATTTGAAGAAATCTGCTTTGCTGCTGATAATGACTGTTTTTTTGGACTAATTCTTAAATTACCATTTGGCATTCGTCTAACAACTTTGGTAAGGTTTGGCGACAGTAGCTGTTCATGAGTCATGTGAGTTTCAACAATGCCATGATCTTTTGTTTGAATAATAAATTTAGTGGGCGACATTAACAAATCTTCCATAGATGGCAATGGTGGAATCGGGGTTTGTTTCGTTTCGGCATGATTGACAGCAGTAGCAGCGGTTGTGTTGTTTGCTGTTTTGATAAATTGTTGTCGGAATGTGCCAGTATCTCTTCCATCGCAGGCCACTGATAAACGTCGTCTGATTCTGTTAGTAGGCGTTCGTTGTTGCATTTGTCCTGTTGCTTGTTGTTGGTGTTGTTGTTGTTCAGTAGGGGTATTATTAGTGGTAATAGTAGTAGAAGTAGTATTATAAGTATTGATGTGTGTCATGGTTGTTTTGTCTCTGGATTGCCGTCTTGGTTGTTTTGTTAGCGTATCCTTGAACGATGGTGGCAATTTCTGTACCGATTTTTGTTGTTGTTGCACCGGTGACGTTGACGATGTTGGTTGCGATTGTAACTTTTGTGAATTCGTGTTCACAGCAGCAGCAGCAGCGGCGGCGGCGGCGGCTTGTTGAACTAATCGATCATATTCGTTCTCCTGACATGTTGTGTCGTATTCATGTTCCGCAAATGCATTATTATAATCGGAAGAAAGAGTGGCAGCTGCCCAACTCTCGTGAAATCCTAACTGATTGGCCAATCGTTGCTGCTGTTGTCTTTGCTGCTGTTCTTGTGCAGGAATATCATAATGAACCTGTTGTTCGTCATCATCATCATCGCCATCATGATCACCATCATGATTTTCTTCGTCGCTATTACTATTGCTGCTGCTGCTTTTGCTGCTAATAGCCAACAATTCTTCAATATTTGGTTTGTATACGTGTGTGAATTGTGCTTCTACACGTGCCTCATTCAATCGTTTGGTCAAGTTGGTTGGTTCACCGACTGATTTGTTCGCATACAACCGTCGTTTACTGTTGCCATGAGCGTTTCCGTTTCCGTTACTGTTGGAATGGATTGGCAGCATTTCATTGGAGTAATTGTTGACATTGATATTGGTACTTGTAGCCAACAAATTTTCAAGGGTTGGAAGTTCTGCTGCAACTGTAACTGCAACTGGCATCACTGGCATCACTTTGCCTTTTTCTTGTACTAGTACTTGTCCAGCCCCAACCCCAATAGGTCGCATCTTCTGTTCTTCTTTTGTGAATCGTGCAGCATCTCTTCCATCATTACTAACACTCGGTCGTCGTCGTCGTCGCTGGTAGTTACTGTCACTACTACTTGTGTGGTGGTTGCTGTGCTGCGGATGATGACGTGTCATGTTCAGAATAGACATGCTCTTGTTCATGGAATGTTGGACAACATTTTGAACAATTTTTTTCAGTCCCTTCTTTTTCTGTTTCTGCTTCTGCTTCTGCTTCTTCTGCTGATCGTTGTGACCCAGAACTACTTCTGCTTCTTCTGTCATTATTGCTTCGTCTGTAGTCGTTTGAGAATCTTTAGTAGTACCACCAGCCGCACCACCAAGAATCTTTGATACTCGCTTCATTCTATTTGCCGCTGTTGCTGTTGTTGCTGCTGTTGCTGTTGCTGCTGCTGTTGCTGCTTGGCATTTGTTACTTGGGATATAGTATAAACTACGAGTAATGGAAATACAGTGTTAATTAGAGCCAGCTGTTATCAAATCAAATAATATGAAGAAAAACAAAACTGGTCACAGTATTGGCTTTACTTGCAGCAATAATATTGTTATACTGGTAGTGGTGATATCAATAGAGTTGTACAGTAAGTATTTCAATGTTTTCTGCTGTTGCTACTGCTGCTACTGCCTTGCTACTAGCTTGTATTAGACTAGTAGTACAGTAGTACGAGTACCGGGTACCAGGTACCAGTTACAGTACTGTAGTTGCTAAATCTGTTGCTCCTTTCTTTTTCCTATTTTTTAGGCCCTTGTGCGGACACACATCCCTATCTACCTGTGGTACTGTACTCTACAACATCAACTAGCTAGTAGTAGTAGTACCAGTAGTACTAATGATACGTGTTGGATTACTACTAGCCAAACGTAAGCCTTATACATCATCATATCCTGTTACCAGTTAAATAATAATTATACCAGTACCTAGTATCAGGAAAAGATCGAACATAATTTTTTATTCACGTAAACTTTCATGCAAATATATTTAACGCAAATCAAAAACGTGAACTGAATGTAGATTCATAGTACTTTTTGATACATTTCTTCGACAAATCAGTCAAAAAACATTATGGTTTTTATTGCTTCCATGGCAAAGCAATAATATTTTTTTTTTACTGGATTCTTACTACCAGTACCAGCCACCAGTCTGACAATACTACCTGGTACTACGTACAGTATTTATTTAATTTCACAGCACTGAGACATACAACAAACGTCCGTAATCGCAACAATTCCTAATCTCGCAAATATTGAGTGTCAAAATAAATTAAATAAAAATGTGCTACCAGACGTCCATGTTGCTGTCCCGCGGTGAGAAAGGGACTCCCGTGTCCCCCAGCCAAAGCAGCTACGTACTACAAAGAGGCACTGCCCTGATATTATGATCCTAAAACTTATAGATTTGTTGCGTGAATGAAGAAAGCCATGATTTCACAAGGGCAGACAATGCCATTAAAAAATATGATGGTAACAGTGATGTGGTTTGTCTTCAATTTGATAGTAGGTATTACTAGAGTCTAGAGTACTAGTGTATCATAATATAATTTGTTTTACTTGCGTCGAGACGACGATCTTCGTACTGAAGTCTTGCGATCGTCGTTACTGCTGTTATTAAAACTTGCTGCAGAACGTCGTCTTCGATTGCTGGTGTTGTTGTTGCTGTTGTTGCTGCTGCTGTTCGACATGCCATTGCTGTTGGACAGGCCATTATTGGTATTATTATTAGTAGTAGTAGTAAAGTTGCTGTTGCTATTGGTGGAGCGATTTTTACTTGCATCATCCTGAACAGTATCAGAATTACCATCTTCCCGATTGAAATTGGAATCGTACTTCTCATTATCCGTGGGAGTTGCAGTGTCGCGCGATTTGATCCGTCGTGGCATTCTGGGAGGGACCTTCCTGCGACTGTTGCTGATGGGTGGCGTCGGTACTCTGCCATCTTCATCATCGTCGTCATAGTGTATTTCATTACTATCATCATCATCATCATCATCTTCTTCTTCTTCATCGTCAAGATCTTGTTCTCGATTCTGAATATTCTCAATTAGCATGTTCATTATATTCGACATGACATCATCCTTGTTCTGTTGTTTGACTAAATTGGTCTGACAGACCGTTTTTACAATTTCTTCCAAAAGACAAGATCGCAAAGAATCGTTATTATTGTCATTGATGTTATTTTCGTTGTTGCTGCTGTTTGATGGATTTTCTTCGGAAGGACTGCTGGTACTAATAATAGTACTATCTTCATCGAGATCACAATCATCATCTTCATCATCATCGAGATCTATGTTCATCGCCACCCTTAACATGTCATCTTTCGCAGTCGTACGGGGAGTACCTTGTACTGTTGTTGTAGATGTTCGGTGAGCATCAGATCTCGAAGAGTGATGGCGTTGACTACGACGATGATGGAGCTGTTGCTGTTGCTGTGGTTGTAAAATGCACTGCTGGTCATGACTCTTGTGGCGTCGCAACTTTGGTTTCGTCGTTGTTGTTGCTGATGTCGTTAGTTGTGGTTGATGCTGGTGATAATGTTGTTGTTGTTGTTGTTGTTGTTGTTGTTGATTCCGAATTTTCAGTGCCGTTGCTCGACTGGCATCACCGATGGTATGATTTCGTTGAAGCTTACCGCGTCGAGTCGATGTTGATGGCACAACGGCAGCTACGAGATCAGGCAGATCTTCTTCTACTTCGTCATTGTCTTCATAGTACTCTCTTTCTACCGTGTCTTCTATTGTATCATACTTGTAACGTGCACTTTGAGATCTTTTGTAACTATTGCGTCGTCGGCTATGGTGTTGTGGTTCTGGTTTATGATGATTTCGGGATGAAGATCTACATCGTCTAGCTTGTTGTTGTTGATGATAATTCAAGGTTGTCGGATGTTCGGCATCACGTGATCGCGAGGTACTTCGACTTCGACTAGATGATAATGATTTTCGTCCAGCTCGTCTTGCAGTTGGAACCATCCGCGTTGAACTGTTTCGCCGTTTGGAATGCGACAGTGATTGTTGAGCCTCTGGTTGTTCTTGTTGTTGTCGAGAAGAAGCATTGTCTACTACAATGTTTGTACTGATGGACTTGGATTTGGTCATGAGACTGTTTCTTATGGATCCTGCTCGTCGATGGCTAATACCAGCACGTTGACGACGACTTGCAGTAGTCGTTGGTGTCGGTGTCGACGCGGTGCTTGACAGTACAGTTGGTAACGATCGATCATTCATAGGCACTAATCTATTGGTAGGTGTGATTCGTTCCGATGATGACGAAGCAGGAGCAGCAGCAGCAGCAGGAGCAGTTGGGTAACGTGAGGATTCCGTGTCTGTTGGAGGAGCACGAATGGTAGGTACGATGTTTGATTTGGTTGTAGTAGTAGTAGCAGCAATAGCAGTGCCATTAGTAACTTTACGTCCCGCTTGTGCCAGGACCGTCAATGAGCTAGCATACTTTTGAGTATTGCTGTTTTTCTGAGAGCTTCTTATTCGTGTATGATCCTGCTGCTGTTGCTGTTGCTGTTGCTGCTGCTGCTGCTGCTGCTGGTTGTGTTCATGTTGTTGCTGAATATGAAGAAGAGAAGAATGACTGGGAGTGGGAAAACTAACAGACTCAAAGTCCAGCATTGAATCATCAGGCATTTGTCGTTCTAGTGTGTCTGTGCGCGAGAGCAAAATTCCTGCTTGTGCTGCACTACTATCAAGGGTACTAGAACTGTCCTGTAGTGGATCATACTGATCCTGATGCTGATCATGATGCTGATGACTGTGATTGTGTTGTTCTAAACTATCACTCAAACTAACTCTTCTTTTGTTGTAATCTGAATCTGAAACAGAGACCGTAATACTTTCTCGTTCGTTTTCTTCCTGCTCATTTTGGTCGTTATCATCATCATCACTATTGTCGTTGTCTTGTTCCGATTGAAATCTGCGACTGTTGTACAAACTTCCACCCAATTGACTCCCTTGCAGGTTGTTATTGTCACTGTTGAAGCTCGTGTTGGTTGTTGCTGTGGTTGTGGTGACGCGTAGTCGTGTATGACTCAGTATACCTTGCAATTCAGAAATGGTTGGTTCCTTTCCATTTGCCGTATGGAAATGGTTGGTTCTACCACTAGCACTTGTGGTTGCTGTACTGGTATTGTTCTTGCTTGCAGCTGCTGTAGTAGTGATATTATACGACGATGACGACGACGATCCATCTCTCATCATGGACAATTGCTGTATTGCCAGGGACTGCTCACTTCCATCTGCCATTGCTGCTATCGGTCTCACCATAAAGAAGGAACTACTGCGATTGAGAAAATCGAAACTGTTTTGATGAAACGATTCTCCCACAGTCGTTGTGGTTCTGTTGGAAGTATCTTCCAGTTGCATGTTCTTGTTCTTGTTGTTGTTTTCACTCTTGTTGCTGCTTCTGCGTGGTTTCACGACCAGATCACTCATACTCTGACTCATATCCATTTCCATACTCGTAGCCATACTCCCATCCATCCTTCTCCTGTTCTGGCTTGTAGTTGCATCCATTGATTGCTCCAGCATTGAGTACTCTTCCTCCTCTTCTTCCACCAAAGTTTTAGTAAGAGTAGTTTTGGTAAAAGCTGAAGCTGAAAGAGAATTCTGACCTGTACTACTACTTCTACTGCTGCTGCTACTACTGGATTGATTGGATTTGACGGAACATGTCATTTTGCTGTTGCTGTTGCTGTTGCTGTTGCTGTTGCTGATACTTTGGCCATTGACGACAAGCAGTGTGTTGTTCATGATTTTGGATTTTGGATGTCTGATGTATGTGAGTACCGCAGCTACCAGTAGCTTGTCCTTGAGTATGTGTATTTTTATGTACCGATGTTGTTGCTGCCACTGTTTGATGTTTCGTTCTTCTTTTTGTTTGTTTGTTTGTTGGTAAGTTTTTGGTGGTCATTATCTACAGTGTACTACCATCGTGGTACCAGGGGTACTACTGGTACCACGGTGGTGCAGTAGTACCTCAACTGTTCCGATGGAAGAGTGTCGTTGACACGCATGTTATTCAATGCTTGAACCTTGAACGTAGTTTAGGTACCAGGTACTACTAGATACTGGTAGAGGTTCACGTGCATTAAGGGCTTTTTACGACTAATAGCTAAGGTACGGTACCTGGTACTAGATTAAGTTGGTCTAAGTACCACCAGTACTGAATCATCCGATGATCAGAGCGAAAGGTCAGAGTACACTACTACAGTACTACGCACCGTATTTTAGTCTACTCATCGGAATTTCTAGAGTAATATAAATTACACAGAGTCATACTATTTGCTTCAAAACTAAAGCCCTTCGTTAGATGCCCAAGATCACTTATGACGATTTTGTACATGAAAGACCATTTTTTGAGGGAGCCATCTGAAAATTAAGCCTCTGTACAGTTCTCTGTCTGTCTTGGCAAGAATAGTACTTAAGTGCCTTTCGCTTCGCTTTTATCCACGATGTTGCATATGTGAGGATCCAGTGGGAGTCACAAAAGGCCTATAACCGGCAACCAAGACCTATATATCATGGCATGGATATATAGGAACAGTTGGCAGTTTAAACCAGGCGGCAGATCCAGTGGAGTGAGCATATG
>Ga0210036_1002785_pt1 | contig 18071 bp, 16 predicted proteins | sample CryGeymeta201515_FD_185469 | JGI IMG/M metagenome (GOLD analysis project Ga0210036, IMG submission 185469) | Groundwater microbial communities from Crystal Geyser aquifers in Utah, USA - Crystal Geyser metaG 2015-15 (SPAdes) (version 2) | ecosystem: Environmental > Aquatic > Deep subsurface >...
TGTCACCCTTCGGGGTGCCAATGGTTGCCTTCGGGTGGCCTTGGCGCCCTGCGGGCGCCATAGTTGTGATCCCCGTAAATTAGATGTTCAATTTTTTTTTTACTAGCATATTCAGGGTACCAATACACTCTATCTGCTATCTAGTGGTAGTAGCAGTGTAGTAGTAGATTGCAGCAGGGCACAATTTTTTAATCGTGCATGTGTGCTGCCCACGCCGCGCGACCAAAAGAGAAGCAGTTCAACAAAACGTCGCTCGCCCAGAAGATCTACTAATAGAAGACCTGGTACGAGAATGCTATCAGTAGTACCAGATACCAGGTAGCAGAGGACCTACTATGTAGTAGCTAGTAGAGTAGCTACCAATAGTAAATTAAAGAAGCGACAACGAAGGAATGTCACTCGAATAGACTAGTCTGTTAGTGAGGGTGACGACAGGTCGAGAGACGGACTGAAAGCTTTTCATCAAGAATGGAATGGATTGGAATGGTGTGGAATTGCATACTCCTAAGTTCTCAACTACGGTACAGTACTACGTAGCTAGAAAGTAACAATGCTTACATCATTCTTGAAATAGTACTTAACCATGTCATATCTCTTTAGTGAAGGGAGAATAAGAGAGACAACTTTGCCTGTGTTGTTCATGGTAAAGTAAGTGGTTGTGGTGGTATTTGTTGCACACTGTGAAAAAACTTAAAACGTACGATCAATACTACTACTGGTACGGTGCTAGGAGCTAATACTGAGACTACAGTACATATTACTCCTATTCAACAAGCTAGTAGTAGCGCAAGTATGCAGGCACAACATTATCCCGTTCATTAGTAGTGCTTTTTACCTCCTCGATTACGTAGTACTCCTACTAGTCTAGTACTAGTAGCTACTAGTAGAATACTACCAGGTACTACCTTCCTGGTTGTACGTACAACAACTACTAGTCTAGCTAGTGTGGTGAATCGTCCGAGTTTGAGTCACTTTCCCCCCCTAACCCCTACCTAACCCGTGGTTCGACCTTTTCCCGTGTCACGAAATCTCCACGTCGTCATCATCCTCTCCTTCCATCTGCAGGATCTTTCAATGCGGCTACTAAAATAATGGCTTTGAGAACACTGGTTGATGGCATTTTTCTTTCGTCTTCCGATATCTTGCGAAAATCTCCGGCAGCTTGTCGGCATCATCATGCAGTAGCAATCAGAATGCATTACTGTTATTATTATTATCATTCTTTCCTTTTCCTCTTTTAAAAACATTTATTTAAATAATTAAATACAAGTACCCCCCAAAAAATTAAACAACAATGGTTGCTACAGCAGGAGACGGACAATGTGAAGTTGTGCTCGTGGGATGCGGAGCTCCCAAACGCGGTATGGGATGGTACCATGCCGAACAATTAATGAAGGACAAGTGTCCTTCCGCCAAATTGTGCTTTATCGTGGAACCTTGGTTCCTTGGTGGAGGTGAGAAAAAGGAGAAAAAACCAATGACATTGTCGGATCGTTGAGCTTAAATGGTAAATCTTACGTTTCTCTCGCCTGTTACTCTCTTACTTTTTCAGGCAAGGACGGACCCGGAGGACCAGAATTTGCCGAGTACAAGAGCGAATGCGAATCCAAACACGGAATTCAATTCTTCACTAGTCTCGCTGATCTACCACCCGTGGCGGAAGGAAAGAAACGATTGGCTCTCGTTTCTGGTCGTACAGCTGATAATCCACGATTGCTTGGCGAATCTATCAAGGTACGGTTTTTTTTTCACAGTCGAATGTGATATGGATATATGCATGGTCCCCAGTTTTTTTACCTGACTAACGTTGCAACTACTTTGCTATGTTTTATTTTAAAATTGTACATCCATTACTACTTGAACTCTTTTTTTTTTATGTTAATGACAGGCCGGATGCTCGTGCATTTATCTTGAAAAGCCTGGAGCACCTACCGTGGCAGAATTGACAGCCATGAAGGAAGAAGCTGCCGAAGCTGGAGTGAAGGTCCTGATGGGATACAACAAGAATGTTTGTAAATATGTAACGCGTGCTCGCGAATTTGCGGACAAGCACGATGGATCGCATGTGACGCTGGTGTCCAATAATGCGTACGAAAATACCGCCGAGTCGCTCGGAGAATGCTTCGAACGAAATGCGGAGGGCATGTTAAAAAATATGGCCATTCACGAACTGGCCTTGCTCGTTAGTTTCTTTGATGTGACGGTGGAAAATATTGAATCTGCCGCTGCCGATAAGGAATTTTCTAGCTGTCAAACCCTCCAGGGACCCAGCGGAAAGGAGTGGACCGATTTTGACAAAATTAAGTTCACCATCAAGACCAAGACTGGAAAGGAAGTTAGCGTTCAGGCCGACCGATGTGGTGGTGATGTGTCGTACGCCAAGGTTGAAATTGATGGAAAGGAGGTGTTCCGTCATTCCATGCCCGATGAAGATGACAAGGCCAATGTGTCCAAATTGGAAGCAGAATACCCTGGTGCCATGCCGTACTTCTTTTCTCAAGATCCGGATTATATTACCGTCAAGGAACGAGTTGCTGCCTTTTGTGCTAAGGGCAAAGAACCCACTGGAATTGCTACGATTGAAATTGCTTGTGAAACTCTTCGTGTAGCCGAATACTTGACTCCACTGTTCAAGGAACAATTGAGTTAAATAAAAAAAAACGGTTTTGTCAACAACGACAAGAATAACATCATGACGAAATGACATGGAGAATGAAACGACTTTGGTGTTGTTTCCGTTTGAGCATTCTATCATCTACTGTATCAACGAGCTTGGCCAAAATAATTCGATAATAGAAAAATATGACATGATCTTGATGTTCTCTAATAATGTACCTGTACCTGTATATTGAAAAGTAAAAGGTTCTCGTCGTTGCAAAATTATGATGACGAGACAGCTATGGCTTCAGGATGTTTCTATTGATGAGCTGCACAGCATGCCATGAAATCGGCGACTCTCTTTTCTCTTTTTGAAAATAGTGTTTTGTGTTTTCGTCGCTTGCCATTTCAAAAAGACCTGTGCTGTGCATGATACATGATGATGACCTCTGCACAAGATGAAACACGAATCAATAGTTGCTAATCTACAGGACGCACTCCAAAAGTAAGACTAGCCACTTCCCTACAACTAATACTAGCTAGGCGCAGTCGCCAGCTCAAAAAAATAGGTTCTATTAGTCTACTACCTGTAGTAAGAGACTAAATTAGACATTCTATTTTTTTATTTTTTTACCTGTAGCAGTAAGAGACTACTACTTTGTCTCTCTCGCTCGCGCTCTCATCCTCATTGGGTTTTCATTATTACAGTTGTCGATCGTCACAACGGGGGTGTCACGTTTGGAGCTTGGCTGGAATCTACCAGGTACCATACTACCGTACTATTGCACTATCGTAGTACCTGGTAATAAAATGAATCAAGAACTTGCTTGTAGATTCATGACTGTATCATTATTATTTTTAGTTGAAGGTCATTTTGTGCAAAATCTTTCTCCCGCCAAGAATTCCGGTCCGATGTTACTTAATGCAATATGAAATATTGCCCAAAGTTGCCCAGAATATTCGCTTTTATTATTACTCCACGTTTTCGTTAAAACGCTTTTTTTTCTTGTACAACAAAAATCCAAGACACACATAATTTTACTCTTTTCATCATTACATACATAATAATTGATGAAAGAAAGAAAGAAATGATGATGAGATCATCATACGCAACTTTTTTACTACTACTGACATTCGTAGTTTCGTCGTTTGTTGCATCTCCTGTACATTCTCAATACAACGTTGTTAATAACTGGATTATAGATGATCGATGTTCATCCAAAGAAGGTGGTGGTAGTACACGGCGACAGAGACAACGACGACAAAAACAACATAATATACGACAGCGTCGTACTAGTACTACTGGTACGTTACGAGACGGACATCAACTGTACAATGATTGGGAGTTTATTCGAGATTCGAACCGAGATTCTATTATGAGTCTCGTCGAAGAGGATCACAAATTAGAACAAGATGAAGACAGATCCCTTCAAAGTATCTCTAGCACTACTAGTAGCACTACTAGCACTACTAGCACTAAAACAACTAGAAGAACTACTAGCACTATTAAGCAAAAGGACAACACTGTGACGTTTAACCTTCGATTGCACTGGGAAGAAGGAGCGTGTTGGCAAAATGAATGGATCGAACGCAAATGGTGTTTGCAATGTCCTGGGTCTAGTTGTGTTGTGGGCGATGAACTGTGGATCAATGAATGCGATGAATATGATCCATTGCAACGATTCGAACTGGTGTATTTGGGTCGCAACGCCAACAACATATCTAGTCATTACAACAAACACCTGGGTCTACTCAAGGTAGCCAGCAACAATGATGACGATGATGAACTTTGTTTGCGTCGCGTTTCTTCTAGTACCTTTCAACTTGCACCATGCGATCACACGAACATTGATCAACAATTGGTAGGTTTTGATCCCTACAAACCCTTTGAACTGCAACCGGCTAACCAAGAAGATGGTATCAACCAGTGTCTGTCACAAGATCACGATCCCAAACCGTACGAACTGGTACGATCGATTCCTTGTTACGTGGCACGAAGAGACAGTACCAGTTACTGGAATTTTTACAAACGCAGTGCCACACCCTTGTCTGTAACACCCCGTTCGGTACCGTGTTCCTACCAGAATCCTTGTGTCGCTTGTCAGGGAGATTGTGATGCCGATAGTGATTGTCAGGGTACACTACGTTGTTACCAACGATGGAATCAACAACCATTATCGAATTCGAACAAGAACATTCCTGGTTGTTTGGGTACTCCATCGGTTGTGGAACAAACAGGTACGCAGAGAGAGTCGAGTCAGTGCAGTCGTCCGCCGTCTATATGACATTTCTCTCACACACACAACTTTCCACATGTCATTTCTAGACACTGACTACTGTTACGATCCAGAACAGTGAAACCTTGAAAAACGGTTGTTTTCATTGTATGCCGTACTTTCTATAATACTAGTATAATATAGTATAATATTTACATTAAGGATATATACCATTATTTTATTATTATTTGTTTTATACAGTTTGTTGTATCTGTTGCAAATTTTGCTTTACCTTGGTGAACGTTTGTCGTACAAAGTCATTGTGTCGTCGAATCATGGGCAAGTTTTTGTGAACTAATCCCATACCACCGGCATCCATCGTCTTTTCGCATTTTTCCAATTCACGCAGGACTTCGTCAACGTGTTTCATGAGACGCTCACAAGTTTGGGGCATGTAATATTGGTGTATTTGTGCCTTGGTATCTACATCACCTTGCATATGACTGTTATAAAATTGTTGTTGAACAGTTGTATCTGCCTCTTCGAGTAACATTAAAAAGAGGACCACATCCCAAACTTCTTCGGCAATAGCACCATTTTCAACATAAAATACCAAACGATCGTAACCAAAACCCATATTCTTGAGCTCGTCTGTAACGGCCAATCCAGGATACAGTTTACAGTAGGTAGCAGGGGGAGATGAATCAAAAAAGCCATAAGTGGCAAGGTAGCGGGATGGATTCGTCGGTTGACCGTAGCACTTGTAGAGTTGTTCTTCCGCTTGGATATCTCGTAGTGTGATTACATTGACGTTGCCTTCGTCGTCATATTGGACTTCTACATTCGGGTTGGCATTGTGATTGATCATGTCTGGCATGGGAATGATTTCTGCTTCTCCAAAGACGGCACGGGCCCTGGTAAAGACGACATTAAAAGCCCACAAAGTGACCTCACTGTTGCGTTTTGTAGCATCGCTAATGCTGGGTGTCTGGACTTTGTTCAAGACTTGTAAAAAATTAAAGTAGTTGCCTCGATCTTTGTACGCCAAATACTTAACAAAGGGTGGCAAACAATCCATTTCGAAATCGGAAAAGGTCACGGCCGTTGAGAATTTGCGAGGTAAGGCGTCCATCCATTGGTAGTAGGCAGATTGATCTCCCCGTTCGTATTCTTGCAAAATCTTCAGAAAGAGATAAAAGTGACATGCCAATGGAATATCTGTGTCTCCGTCACTATAGTTGGAATCAATGAATTCAGCAATCGTTCCCTGCTGGTCAGCAAATTCTTGTTCCCGAACAGTTTGAGATGTAATGCGCAACATGGCCGGCACAAAGAGGACACGAGAACCAACTGGTGCTGCTTGGATAGAAAAGCCACCCCAATTGTTGGACTGTGCATTGATTTGAAAGTTTTCCGTACCGATACCGTAATAATTGGCCCACTCTAAAAAACCATTCGGATTACGTACAGCATCGTCACTAATGTCAATTTGGTACGTTTGGACAGAAAAAAGGTGGCTTTTGCCAGAGCTAGTACTAGATAAGGTTCGTGGTATTTGTAGGGATTGGAATGCCCAAAGTTTTCCAAATAACGAGACTGCTGTTAGTAGCAAGGTGGATAAACGGCACAACAGCATGGTCGAATGAAGCTAAACAAGAAAAGGTTGTATAGAATGCTGCTCCAATCTTCAATAATATTTGCATAGGAGAGAGCACGATTTTAAAAAGGAAGGTAGACTGCGTAGAGGAGGTAGTGCGTAGAGGAGGTAGCGTAAATAATTGTACATTTGTTAGTTAGTATTGTTATGGTGGTACGTTTTGAATAGTATTATTTGTTTCATACGTATGCGCAATTAGGGAGCGGGTTTCAATCTGAGATAGTTAAAAGCACGCATACTTAACAACTTTACTTAAAAGATACTTTGTCTTGTTCTCGTTTCCGTTTCCATATGAAGCGCAAAGCGCAATGAAAGCCAAGCAAAAGAGCGATTCTAGATAGATTTAGGACAAGTTATTTTAAAACAAGCTCGTTACTGCCACAATTGCGTTTTTTTTTTCAAAAGCTTACCGCGTCGGATTCTTCGTAAAGGTGTGAGAAACGAGGTAGCTAGACGAAAGGATTTCGCAAAGCTTGAGAAAAGCACTGCAGAAGCAATCATGTTCCCTCCAGATGACAGATAGTAAGAAAGATACTAACAGGGACAAGCCAACCAGTAACCTTGACTAGACTACCAGGATGAGAAGCCGAATGCATATCTAACAGTTCATTCTTGGCAGTTGCTGGTAGGCAACACACACGTAGTTTTACTAGACGCATCATACTGTTTCATGTTTCATGACAGCCACTCAGACGATTACTGGAAAATGGCATTGAGCAGTCACAGTCCATCATGAAAAGAGAATATATTTTACTCCTACTATAAATAGTTTGATTGTTGTTTTGGTGAACACAGATTGCTCCCACCTCTCAAATTCACGCCGTCGTGCGTTCAACTCTCTTGGAAAGCATTGCCAAAGCATCATCAGGACAAGATATTGCCAGTAAAATTGCTTGATCGGTGCTGCGTTTCCTTCGTACTCCCTGGAGAGCATTGCGTCCAACTCGATCTTCATTTTGTACCGGAGAATGGGAACGACATGGACGTCTCGGGGCGCTTTCAGGTGACACTTCCGTGGCAGCCTTCCATCGGTTGCCAGGAGGGCTGGTTCGATCCAAATCATAAAGTGGGGTTTGACGAGGCGATAGTAGATCACGTTCACAGTTGCTGAAGGGTGCCTCGTGCCTACGAGAGACATTGGACCTGCAAAAGGTAGTAATGCTACCGTCACAAACGCTGCTGCAGTCATCGCTACTACTATCAGTACTTCTGCTGCTGCTACTGCTGCTGCTGCTTCCGTTCTTACTACCAACGGGAGCAGCAGCTGTCGAATTGCAATTGTCATGCCTTCTAATGATTTGTATTGTTGATGACGACGACAGAATTTCTGGAGGTAATCTCACTGAGCCACCATCCTCTGCGCACTCCAGGACTGGAAGGGCTGAATACGCTCTAGATTCGGTGTGGACCGTTGGTTGGATGATGTTTTCCGCCATGTTGGATATCACAGAGCTCATCGGGAAAAATGATGTACAGCAGGCGATAGTTCTACCACCAGGTAGCTATTACAGTACGTAGATTTAAAAAGTGCTGTTTCTAAGAACTACATGGGGTTGTTTGCATGTGCACTTGGAGGATTCGGATCATAGAACAGATCCAACTGGTAGACCACCAGGTCATCCATTGAGCGGAAGGTCAAAGTGATGAGCTACTGGTACCTGGTACTGTATGCGGTCTTTAATGTCTTCTTTTTATCAAATCGCATACGTTTACATAAGGCAGCTTTCATTTTTGAATCACGAGAAGCTTGAGGGCCTTAGTTAATTACTGTAAGTAGAATGGATCTGATTGCGATACAACAAAATTTTGTATTGGTTGCTGACTGTGATCCATTGAGATCGTCAGATCTGATTCATTTAAAGGAAATGCTAAAAACGCGCAGGGGAGCAGGTTGAACACTGCGCATTTTCGATCCTAGGGGTTCTACTAGTACCATGGTACCTGGAACTACACTAGCAGCGCGCTACGGTTTCTCTTTCTTAAAGTTTTTTATTCGGATAAGTTCGTATTTACTACTAATAGCCTGGTAGTCTAGTAGTACCGTAGTAATCCTGCATTTGGTACCCTCGCATAAATGAATTGGAGCGTTGCGTTTCGCTCTACTAGTACTGTAGCAAGTGTACGACTGGGTCTCTCAACGCCTCTCCCAATACTTTGTAGCCCTTCGGAGAAAAGTGAAGTCCATCGGAACTCCAATTCGTATCTTTGTCAAAAGATGACTCGTACGTAAAAGGAAAATCTACATAACTGGCCCTACCATGAGAGGCTTGACAAAACTCCTTCAAAGATTGATTGATGTCGTGGACCAAAAGAGATGCTTTCGCCACACGTGCTTGGTAGGCAGAAGGTGGAATACCAATGGCAATAGTTTTGGAAACACCTGCATCCCAAGCAATTTGGTGCAACTGTTGTATGGGTTGCAAAACGGATGTTTTTGGTATCGTACCACCACGAGCGTCAGAGCCTGAGTCGTTCATTTGTAAGGCTAGCCCAAATCATTGGTTCCCGCTAAAATAATGACACATGCCAGTGGTGGTAGTGGTGGTGCATTACCAGAAACGGCTTGAATGGCTGCACGTAATCCACATTGAGGATCATCCGTTGCTTCAACCATTGTCGACGCTGTCCATCCTGGCATACCTCGGTGCCGAACAACGTATCTGCAGGAGGAACTTCTAGTTGTTGTTTCGACGACGAGGTCATTGAGTGCTTTTTCTAAATGTGGAGCATAGGGATACAGCTCATAGAGTGAATCGGTCGTTCCAGCAGTTAAGGAATCTCCATAACACAAGATCCGATGCACAATATCTTTGTTGATATTGTCAGTAACGCTATCACCGCTAGTAGTAGCAGTGGTAGAAAACAAAGCCGACATTGTCCTGGTAGTAGAAAGAGGTTGATTATTTCTTGAATAAAGAGTAGTTCTATGCTTACCAACACTATAGACGGTTTGAGTGCGAAGTGTTGTTGCTGACCAAAACAGAGTGAACAGTTTCATTTTAATTGTATCTTTGGTTTCGAATTACTACGCATCAGGTCTTGAAAGTCACGTGCTTGATGTACTTTTGCCCTCGTTGTAATAAAGTACAGAGCGTTGCTTTGGCTGTTTCGTTTTTGTTGTGTACATGGTATGGAGAGGCAGATCTTTACTCATTTTTTTGCTTGATGGTCCTTCCGTAACCGGAAACTAGCTAGTAGCGTAGTCTACTTTGAAGACTGTTAAGTGTACCGTACCGTTGCGGATAGTAAATCACTCAATTACATTATTATTTTAACAGGTTTGTATGGTAGCTTACAACTTACAAATAATAATAATCGTTCTACGCCACGTTGCCGGAATGTTATCCCGACAAGTGCGGCAACTCCTTATTACTAGCTAGCTAGCTAGCTAGCTAGAGTAGCAATCCAACAACACAACATTTATTATTTTTAGGTTTTGTTCCTTGCTTTGTTTTTTTCAATGATTCATTCATTCATTCATTCATTCATCTATTACAGATATTTGATCACCTACGTTCAATGCACCAGCAGTTTCAATAATCGCGTACACACCCAAATATGGTCCATGTTCAGGAAAGTGTTGAGTCAACAGTTTGGGAATATCCAATTTTGTTGGATGGCGAGAATGACGATATTCCATAGTAGGATCAATACTCACACCATTGCAACGAACTGTTTTAGAAATGATTCGAAGTGTCATTGGTGTCGTGAACGGTAATGATGACTTTGTTGTTACTTGTAATCTTTTACCAATCCAATCAAATTCAGACCATGGTTCCCATCCTCCATTTCCTCCTCCTCCTCCATTCGTATTATCCTCCTCTCTTCCTCCTACGATAATATTCGGACGAAATCGTATCGGATGTAATACTGGAATGTTGCATCTTTCGGCAATCTGTTGAACAGTATTGGCATTAATGATGTGAATACATCTTGTATCGTTTCGTTGTTTCCAATTGGATGATGTATTACCAAATTGAAACGTTTGTTGTACAGATTGTGGATCATCTGCTGTAATACAACGTACTACCTTTGGGTGATTCTTGTTGTTGTTGTTCGATTGTTGTTGTTGTTGTTGGTATTGTGAAAAGAAATCCCCCAATGATAGTCGTCCTGTTTCGGTAGATAAATCTTGTGGACCCCATAAAAGATTACCAGTGGCACGATCTTTTATTTCCAATAGTCTTTTTTGTTGTTGATGTATGTATGATGATTCCTCTTGTTGCCGGTGATGGTCGTTGCTTGTTGGTAGTAGTAGCTGCACCTCTTGTGACGGCTGACTACTACTCGTACAACAGTAATAGTTCGTGTCGAGCGTTGCCATAAGTTCGGGATTGGTAAAGGTACACAAAAAATTCTCCTTGTGCAACCATTCTGCTGGTTGTTGTTGTTGTTGGTTGCTATTATTAGTATTATTATTATTATTTTTATTATTTTTACTGTACCATTTGTCGGCATCATTCTTCGTATGTTCGTACAACAATGCAAACCGACGATCATCTGGAAAGGTATCGTATGGTTTTGATATGATTACCCGATCGAGCGAATCACCATTCAAACCTTTCACAGCATACCGATAAAGACCTGTAATGGTAGCACTAGCAGTGGCAGCAGCTTTCTTTCCACTGTCATTCTTAATAATATCATTATCATTATTTTGGTTCATCATCATCATCATCCTCCTCATCATATTCACGTAATTCTTTTTCTTCGGGACCACAAGGAGTGCAGAAGAAAAAGAAACAGATAGCAGCAATATGACTACCAGTAGAAGGATCACAATAGGAAACATCCACATGGATTTTTTTTTTAGTTTTTGTTTTGTGTCATACCTGTAAATTCAGTCCGAATCTCATCCAAGTTTGCGTATTTATTATTATTGGGAATTGGGAACGAAAAAAGAAAAAAACCCTTTTTCGAGTTGAGTACGAGTATGCGTCTAATGGTTCAAATAGGTCGCACAGTATCTAGCACGACTGAGTCAGTTTTCTTTCTCATGATAATTTTTTAAATATTATAAAATAAAAATCCTTGATATTAATAATCAATCATAAAAATTCACGGTAGTAGTATTGTTTAGCAATTCAAATAGAGGAGTAGACTACTACACGACGACAATCCACCATGATGAGAAAACATGACCAACTGTTGCTACAGTTCTTGGTTGTGACTGCCGTAATGATCACAATGTGTCGATCTTGGACCCTTCTTCCTCGAACATCACCATCACCGCTACTTCCCACGACATTATTCTTTCCTCTCGCTACTACTACTACTACTACTACTACTTGTACTCGGAGTAGCAGTGGCCGTACTACTAGTAGTAGTAGTAGTGGCACAACAAGAATATCATATTATCATACTATTCCACTCTTTTCGACCATTGACAATGGTGATGATTCGAATGAACCTGCAACAACTACCACTAGTACTGGTACTAGTACTCGGACGACAACGACGACGACGACGACGACGGAAAAGATTGCTGTATCGTCCTTGGAATTAGATAAAGACTTGACGTCGAACGAACGTACGGTTGTATCGGTTGTTCGACGCAATGGACCATCCGTTGCTTACGTAACGACAATACAGCCGTCCAGGATGACATTCCGTAACCGTCGTAACAGCAAAAACAACAACAACAACAACAACAACAATACAAGAACAACCGCATTACCAGAAGGTGGTACAGTATTGGGATCAGGATCTGCGTTTGTTGTAGATTCGGAAGGGTACTTGGTCACAAATTATCATGTGGTTCGTACGGCCTACCAACGATTAGAAGCCATACGAATGGCAGAAGAAATGTTGCAAGCGAGTTTGTTGAACAATCCTATCACATCATCCAACATGAAAAATTCAGCAACACCATCATCTTCTTGTTTACTGAATAATCCTCCTGTGGATGATGCTGCTGCTGCTGTTGGCTTACCAATGCGAATGATGATGCAGCTGCGGCCGGAAATATATGTCAGAATCAATAGTAATGCACAATATCAACAGTGTCGATTGGTACAAGTCAATCCTGATTTGGATATTGCCGTACTCAAACTAATCAGCATGATGATGATGATGATGGACGACGACGACGACAATGATACAAAAGCAACAACGAATACAATGCAACGACAACTACCGGCCGTTGAATTTGGTTCATCCTCGGATTTAATGGTTGGACAATCACTGGTAGCTATTGGAAATCCTTTTGGATTGGACAATACTGTTACGACGGGTGTTGTATCAGCCCTCAATCGAGAATTACCTGGTCTTGGTGGACTTTCACCACTACCACCACGACGACGACAACGACAAGATGATGGTGATGATGATGACAATAAAAGGAATGGTTTTTTTTATGATGCTGTTCGGGCACAAACACCGAAACCATTACGGAATTGTATTCAAACAGATGCCGCCATTAATCCTGGAAATTCGGGTGGACCACTGTTAAACTTACAAGGCAAAGTTGTGGGTGTCAATACAGCTATTATATCCACAACCGGTAGTAGTGCTGGAATTGGTTTTGCTGTACCATCCGATCACGTTGCACCCGTGGTTGCCAAAATTATTCAAGCAGATCGACAAACGTACAACAACAACGACAACGACAAGAAACGAAAACAAGTGGGTTATTTGGGTTTGAGCATTATTGAACAACCACAACAACAACCACTATTTGATAGTGCTACGACTAAAAACAACTATACGCAAAACGAAGAAAGTGTTAGTAGTGGCGGTGCTGGTAGTGTTCCACGGATTTTTTCCAAAAATTGGATTACCAAAGTAGAACACAATTCACCTGCCGCCAAAGCCGGTATCAAACCATTGTATATTCAGGAAGGAACAACATCAACATCAACAACAACAACAACTCCTGCTCCTACGGTTGTGTACGGTGATGCTATTGTGGCTGTTAATGGCAATACTGTATCCAATAATATGGAATTACAAAAAGAATTGAAATCACGAATCGTAGGAGAACAATTGACTATTACATTGGAAAATAATCAAGGCGAACGACGGGTCGTGTACTTGGTATTGGAAGAACGACACTCACCATCACCATCATCATCATTATAGAGTTAGTAGTCTAGTACTAGTTGTAAAAGTTGTTACGACAAATAAGCTACCAGTACTACTACTAGCTAGTAGTACTGTATGCGTTCCATTCTACGATTGGATTTAGGTGCTACCGTGAGGTAGGTTATCGAGAGGGCAAGGCGGACGATTGTACGTGAACGTCCACAAGATACTGGAAATGGTAGCGAAAGAAGCTGGGCGGACGATTGAACATCCACAAGATACTGGAAATGGTAGCGAAGGAAGCTGGAGGGAGGGTCCATCCACTGAAAAGGGGACATGTCGTGTCTCAGTAGATAAAATGGCATAAGTTTATTATTTTTGCTTCACACTGGAATTGTCGTGTTCCACCAATACTATTCGTGACCATCATTGATCCTCCAGTTCTCCCTAGAACCTTGCTACCATGTCTTCTCCGACAAGGCTGATTCGAGTTGTGTACTTTTTTATTATTTCTCCAAGAGCCAATTGTGCAAAGCAACAAGTCTAACAACTAGCTACTCGAGTAGTTCATGTGACTTGTTAATCAACTACTGTATCAATACTCTAGCTAATGAGGAGGAGTAGCTATTAGTATTGGTAGCGTCATCGTGGATTCTTTTCGTGGGATTCTTTTTATTTTTGACTGAACTAACGGTATTCTTTACAGTATGGAGACTACTATTAGTACTCTACTTGTAATAGTAGCTAGTACCAGGGTACCGTAGAGTGGTACCATACCTGGTAGTGGACCAAAAATTAACAATGATTACTATGCCAGTACACAGAGGACCATTCGACTGCCGAAGCAAACAAACAAGTGAACCCGAAATAGGGTTGACGGAATGTGAATGGGGCTTTGACGGAAAAAGAATATACGAATCTCGATTTTAGCCGGATTCGAATAGCCCCGGAAACTTGTTCCGATATTTTTCTTTCGTGATATTATTTAACTCATACAACAGTGTATTTAACAATGCAGGTGTGCCGTGGTTTTCATGTACAGTACTACTGTACTATCGTACTGCATACAGAGATTCGTTGGAAGAAAGCATAATATCAATGACTCGTACTACTGTACCAGTACCAGGTACCGTACTACCAGGTACAGTAGTGCGGTAGACTAAAATTCAGTGAAGTACCATACCGTAAGACGTCGTAAGACGTCGGCTCCTATAACACTACCTGGTACTAGCCATTCGCAATATTAGTACCACTCATGGTACCTACTACCATACCAGATAGACCCTAATAATGTACTCTAGCAAGATAATAATAATTATAATGACTCAAACCACATTAAAAAACACAAAAGTTTACTAACAGCATAAACTACGAAAGGGGGTCCATTTTTTCGATCCTTCATCTGTTCACCTAAAAACGTCACCCACACACTTTATATCCAGTACCATGGTTTTTGTTACAACAGATGCAATCATTACGATCGCATACTTTTCGATTCCCATTCAACTCATGATGAGTCTGTACAAGTTCCCGCGTTTAACAAGAGCGCCCATTCATTTAGTGATTCTCTTTGTACTGTTCGCCCTTTTTATCCTCTGCTGTGGCTGTGGTCATTTACTCAGGTGCATGGACTGGTCTAATGGCACTCTCTTTACAGTCGTCAATTTCATTACCGCAATTGTCAGCATGTCAACCTCTCTCTATCTGCTACCTTTAATTCCTACCTTGTGCAGCGAGATTGATCACACACTGGTAAAGTTCCGTCGAAGTGAATCCATTGTTCACGACATGTACCCACCTAGTATTCGCGAGAAACTCTTTGAAAGTCTCGAAAGCAGCGAACATAGCGACAGTGACTTGGACGACTCTCTCGTCGACGTCTTTCACAATAGTGATGAGTTCCAAGTCCAACACGGAACAGACCACTGTGCCACCGCTAACACCGCCAAGAAGGTGCGCCGGGTTTCCTTTAAACTTCGCGAGTTTTTGCAGTACAGTGCTCACGGTGGCACTGTTCGCAGTAGTCGAACATCGCCATTTGTGGGAGAACCCATTGCCCAAGAATTTCATAGCGTTGGTATAATGTTTGCGGATATTGTTGAAAAAAAAATTGAACATCTAATTTACGGGGATCACAACTATGGCGCCCGCAGGGCGCCAAGGCCACCCGAAGGCAACCATTGGCACCCCGAAGGGTGACATAGTTGATCACAACCGGACCACACCCTCCATGGAGGAGGATAGGATCTACAGTTTGCGGATATTGTTGGCTTTACCAGGTGGTGTGAAAGTCGATCCAATCACAAGGACGTGTTTGTGCTGCTGGAACGTTTGTTTTGGGAATTTGATCAATTGGCACAACGAATGGACGTTTTCAAGTTGAGTTCGGTCGGCGACTGTTACATTGCCGTCACGGGAGTACCCGATCCGAGACCCGACCAAGCTGTCGTATTGGCAGAATTTGCAAGAGCCACGCAGCGTCAGAGCAGTCAAGTCTTTCACGAACTGAACGCCACACTCGACACTGGATGTTTGAGCATGCGCTTCGGATTGCACACAGGACCCATTGTGGGTGGTGTGCTGCGAGGACAACGAAGTCGGTTTGAACTATTTGGCGATTCTATCAATATGACAAGTCGTATGGAGTCCACTGGACGACCCGGGTGCATTCAAGTCAGTGCCGATTTTGCCAAAGTTCTGCAAGAAGATCACGGGCTCGCATCGTGGGTAAAACCACGAGAAGGACTAGTTGCTGTCAAGGGAAAGGGGAACTTGCCAACCTACTGGTTGACCAGTAGCAGTGACAGTGACATGCCGATAGAAGAAAAGACTTGCCAAGCTGCTGAAATAATAGTATCTGACAATGTCCATCGACACGATTTTGATTGTATTTCTTCCGAAAGTACCGACACGACCGAACTATTAGACGAAGACTATGACGATGAGGAGATGATAATATCGCAACGATGATAACAAATGTGGCTCTTCAATTGTTTTGTATGATTCAAATTAATAGATATTTTTCTACAATGAATTAGTTATGACGGACGATTTATTCATTCTATTCTATTCTTTCATCTCAGATAGGGAATAGCCTCCTTCCAATCCTCTTTGGCTTGCACAAACAAATTACCCTGTCCCGTTTTGTGCACTCTCAATTGATGATCGAGATACAAGACATCAAAATATCCCTTGGTCGTTCGTGGCTCTTCTTGTTTAGAAAGTCGTATAAATCGTGCAACCCGTTGCAGCAAGTTGATTGTTTTGGTAATAAAGGTAGCCGGTACGGGAATGTAAAGAGTCAACGTTCTGCCGAACAGTGGCAATCCTAAAAGTCGTGTCAGCACAATCTTGGCATATCTAAAATCCAATTCAACGCGTCGATCATTGACAGCTTTTGCCTTGATAATGACATTTAATTGTTTCAACGTTGGTTCTTTTTGTTGTCGCTTTTTCTTTGCTTGTTCATCGTCATCATCATCTTGTTTGTTGATGGTGGTGGTGGTGGTGGTGGTGGTGGTGGTGGTAGTAATATCGATGGGTTCAAAATCAATAATGTTGGTAATACGTCCCCGACGGGCATCGACGACATTTCGAATTTTGGCAGCTCCACGTTTGGAATTTTTTGTAAATATTGCGTCTGCAGCATTGCTAAATAATAATTTCCACGTACCGTCCAGTGGAGCTTTGTGATAATTCTGTTTATCACCCAAGTATTGAGCAGGAATGGATGTTGGATTGACCGTTGCAAGTTCGTCACAAATATCCATTACGACTTGTGCAGCATTGCCCACCGCTGGACTGATCGTAGTATAATTGACTTGTTGTGGTACTCGTTCCGTTTCGGTCAATTCGCCACCATCCTTGCTACTACTGCCCCACTTGATATCTGTAAAATCACCATCTCGTTCTTTGTACGTTCTTCAATTTGCCAAGCGCTTGTAGCAAATCCAATTTCAATGCAGAAGCCTTCATGGACGACGATGATTCGTTGTTGATGTCATCATGATCGTCTTCTTGGGCTCGTAAAGGTGGTAATATTATTATAAAGCGAGGACTAGCTGGTCGACCAAAATAATCTGCTGAAAAAGCTGATGATGCTGCTGGTGCTGCTCTTTTCGTGGCTGTTATTATTGAGGTTTTCGGAATAGCAGCAGTTGTCGCAAAGAAAGATGATGATGCTTGTGGTACTACTACAAGCAGTACAAGTAAGGATAAGAATGCCAGCTCAGGCAGGGATGTTGTTGTCATCATGGAGATGACTGACTATTTACGATATTAATACTGTATGTTTTCGGATGTTATTTAAGGCAGCAAATTGCTAGCTCTAGTCAACTAGCTAGTACTCAAGGCCAACCTTATGAGGTGTTGGATCAATACGTACAAGTCCATTTTGACAAAGAGGAGTTACAATGCAGCTCTGACTGCCGATTGACTATTGGTGGGGCATGGAGCCCCTGGGAAAATTTCTATAATCAACCAAATCCTCCAACTTCCACAACCCACCAATTGTAACTCAAACCCCGGGTGCGTGTCACCCAATTTAAATAGTAGATCCTATCCTCCTCCATGGAGGG
>Ga0210036_1002786_pt1 | contig 18060 bp, 12 predicted proteins | sample CryGeymeta201515_FD_185469 | JGI IMG/M metagenome (GOLD analysis project Ga0210036, IMG submission 185469) | Groundwater microbial communities from Crystal Geyser aquifers in Utah, USA - Crystal Geyser metaG 2015-15 (SPAdes) (version 2) | ecosystem: Environmental > Aquatic > Deep subsurface >...
CTGTTACCTGAAGGTTGGTTTTCTCAGGACCAGATTTGATTTATTGCTGGGCTACAATGTGATGTGATCCCTATCTCCAAGACTTGGATATATGAATCAAGGGGACCAAATTAAGCCCAGGTGGACTACGGCAGTTTACCTTGTCTCCTATGATAGGACTCAGGAGTTAGGTCTTACTCTATTAGGTCGTGTGCCTATGCTTGCTCTGTATCCACACACTAGTCTAGTTTACTCCTATTTGCCATAATATTCATATTTACTCTTTATGTCTCCACACTAGCTTTTTACGTTGCTTCTCCGTATCCATGAAAAATGACAGAAGCTTGTTTGGCTCCAAAAATTGAACACCTACAACCCAGCCTACAACGGAGCATTGTAATTTGTATGGTAATACAATGCTCTACCAACGCAAGAACGAATAATCAACAAACCAACTAACTAGACTACCATTACAACACATTTTGTATGTCCACTCAACGAAGCAGTAGCAAGAGCAGTCGAAGGCGAAGACGATCTGCACCACCTCCACGATTATCATGGCCCAGCAATCATCTTGTCGTTCCTTCGTCGTCGAGCGTTCCTGTTTCGTCACATTCTCAACCCAATGCTACAACAGGAACAGCTACATCAGTTACAGGTCCAACAAAATCAGGGAAGAAGAACAATAACAACGCCACGAACAATGTGACATGTTCGAAAGGTAACGGAAACCAAAAACGACAACGAAATTTGCTGTCCACAATAAATGCTTCTTCTGTGGCTTTGTCTACCAAAACTAGGCATAATAACAATAAAAATGATACTAACAACAACCAAAGAAATCTCATGTGGGTTGACCAGTACGCTCCGACTACGCAACAAGAACTATGTGTCGCACCCAAGAAAGTTCAAGAAGTAATGGAGTGGCTACAATTGGAAGAAAATCAAAAACAAAAATTATTGATTTTAATGGGACGACCAGGCTGTGGCAAATCTACAATGCTACGAGTTTTGTGTCGAGAAATGGGCATTTCTATTTTGGAATGGGACGATACGTACTCTTCGACTTTTGGCGCTTCTTCGTCGTCTTCTTTTCAAATCGAATCCGTATCACCCATGAATTCCTTTGAACGATTCTTGCAGCAATCTGGAGCCGGATATGCCTCGCTGTTGGCGACCAACGAAATGCCATCCTCACAATCACTTCTCGATCATTGTCATGACGGCAGCAGCAGTAGCAACAGCAATAGCAAAAGCAATAGCAGTGGTCACAAACAGGTGATTTTATGGGAAGAATTTCCCAACGTTAGCACGAACAATCCAGTGCAGCAGGAACGTTGTCGTACCATGCTTACGCAACATGTTGCACGGTCGAACGTGCCCACAATTTGGATTTATAGTGATGGCACCGAAGGTCAACACAAACCAGCCGATTTGGAACAGTATATTGCACCGCACATTCTTTACAATCCACAATTTACGAAATTGGTACAAATCAATCCTGTTACCAAACCACAACTTCGCAAGTGTCTCGATCGAATTGCCAAAGCAGAAGGATTTAGTTTGAGCAAAGATTTTTGTGAACATTTGCAACTGCAATCGGGAGGAGATGTAAGATTTGCTATTCATACCTTGCAATTCGATCAAGCCACCAATCATAGCAACAAGAGCAACAAGAATATTATTACTACTACTACTTCTACTACCAGGAGAAAAAGTGCTGGTGGTGATCGTTCGAACAGAATGACCAATAAGAAACGCAAAACTGCAGTGGACAATACTACTACCACTATTAGTGAACATATTCGAGACACTCGATGGACCGCTTTTCATGCGCTTGGAAAAATCATGTACGCCAAACGGGAACCTATCACTTCCAATGCATCTACGAGTAGTAGTAATGGTGGTGGTAGTGGTCGTGGTGATGATGGTTTCGTACGACCACCACTGACCTTTGATCCTGAACAAGTTGTGGAACAGTGCGATATGGACCTTGGACATGTCTTGACCTACTTGGAATTTCATTCTGTTGACTTTTTTACGGATGTAACGGAATTGTCGACCGCTCTCGATTTGTATTCCGATGCTTCGTACCTTTTGGAACAGACTACCAACTACAATTATCAAAGACGTTACAACAACAAGGAAACAACTTCAACAGTGTCGTGTCCCATATTTCCCGAAGGGTACGTCACGTCTCTGGTAGGACGGACTATGGCATACGCAAATCAGCACGCAGCTCCTTCGCGCTTTCGATCACTTTCGGCCCCGAAGATACTCGAAGTTCGACGCAAACGAAACGAAAATGCGCACTATTTGGAACGCCTGCAATATCGATTGTCATTGTCGATCACGACCAACGCTGCTGTCGATGGTGACACTTCTTATTATTCAGAAGTAAAGGCTCTTAGCAGGACAGCCAAGGCGTCGCTGCCCTCGTTTATCATGGATAAATTGCCATTTCTTCGGACAATCGTTCCACAAGGTAGGTTACGCTGAGTGATTGGGTATTCGACCTTGCTTTTTGCCATTTGAGTTAATGGGATGAATAATTTTCAAGTTTCTATCTGACATGTTCGAATTATTGCTGCTGCATTGTAGAGGTGAATGCTTCGTTGGAGCACCTGCACACGAGTGGTTCCGGGGACATTGATCGATTTACGGAACGAGAAAAAGAGGAACAAGCAGCGGAAGCAATGCTGGAGAAAGAACAACAAGGCATTCTAAAAATGGACGACATTGACGAATTTGATAGCGACGACGAAGGTGAAAACAATATTAAGCAAATCCCCTCGATTGCTTCTACTCCATTGTCCCAACAACAATCCCAATCCGCAACATCATCTGTCCTTTCCACGTTGCAGCCAATAAGTCAATCTATAAGACCAGTTGTGACATCGATAACGCGACCTCTTAAACCCATCACCAAAATTGTCAATCCCTATCACAAACCCAAGATTGTCAATCCCTATAACAAAACACCAACAAATCCTGATGAAACAGCGAGCTCTCGACTCACCGCTGCGGCTATTACATCCGACCCACAGCGACCAATTGTCGTTCGCAATCCCTACGCGAGGGAAACCAAAACAATCAATAGCAGTAGTGCAACCACAACCACCGTCAAAGGGGCAGGTGGTGGCCGTGCCAAAGAAACCTGTAGCGTCTAACCTTCAGGACACAATGGTGATAATTCCAGAACAGTCGACAATCAATATTTTGTGAACGTGTGTGTCAATAATCGATTGTAGCCGAGTTCTTCTGCGAGGCACAGTCCGTAGCAGCCAGTGACAAATTAAATATTCCTACGAGACATTCGTCTGTGAAGTTGATAGAATCTGATAGATTTCTTGGTGATCTAGTAGTCGTAGAAGAATACATAAAAAACAATTACAATTTGTCAGCATTTGGAAACGCAGAAATTCGTTTGTAGTCCCACTCGACCCGTACGGGAGGAAATACACCCGATCGCAATTCCCGAATCGTTGCTTGAATCTGTGTTTGGGTATTCATAACAATAGGTCCATGCCAGGCGATTGGTTCCTTCAGCTTCTTTCCTGCAAACAGAAGTGCCTTGGCGCTGCCATTGGCTGCTAAAAGTTCCAAGCTTCTCTGTTCCTCCGAGGTTGCATCAAAAAGTATTATTTCACCTTCGTTAATGGAGCGTTCCGATTCATTGACCTTGCTCAAAGATCCTTCGTACACGTAGAGAATGGCGGTATCGAAGTTGTCCATAATGTCAAAGCAGCCGGTCGTGCTTCCTTCCCAGAACTCAAAGTCGATCATTTGAATTTCACTTTGTGCCTTCATTGGGCCGACAACACCCCATGCTTTTCCAGCCAAGACTCTTGCGTTTACTCCCTCATTGACATCTACCAGTGGCAATTGTGAAGTTGGAACGGTACCGTACGCAGGATCGTTCATTTTCTTGTCAGCTGGTACGTTGATCCAAATTTGAAATCCTTGTACGATAGTTCCCTTTTCGTTCGCTCCTCCCTCGGCGTGTTCGACACCGGACCCTGTCGACATCCACTGCATTCCAGGTGTCTCGTACGTTTCACGATTTCCCAGACTATCACCATGTCGACCCGTTCCTGATTGTAAATAACTGCAGATATCGAATCCTCGGTGTGGATGCCAGTCGACTGGAAATTCGTCAACATCCGCTTTTCCATTCGATTCTTCGCTATTAAAATAATCGCACATGAGGAAGGGATCCGATGCCTTGGTATCGATGCCCGCGGGAAAGGCTTGTTTAACGGTGCGCTCGTCCCCAAAGGGATGAGTCAATCCTTGTTCGGATATCCGCAGTATGTTCATCAAGGTCATCTTGCTTGGAAATACGCTTATTCGTCTGATTGTCAAGGCCAGAGGAGTTACACAATCGACTTCTCCTTGAAAGAAAGAAAAATTCGTGTCTGAAGTTCTTTGATGTCAAACTGCGTCTTCTAAAGCATAGTGTTGTGTTCTGTGCAATGAATTCTTAGCTACTAAGTACTGTAGTTTAGTACTACTAGCTAGTAGTAGTACTAGCTAGTAGACTACTCCTCTAATCTATTATACTCTACTCTAGCTCTAGAGTAGCTAGTAGAGTACTACTAGTATTAGTAGCTACTACTACTACTAGTAGCTCTACTTCTACTAGTCTAGTAGCTACTGGAGTCTACTACTACTACTAGTACTCTACTACTCTACTACTACTACTACTACTACTACTACTCAAGAGTACTACTAGAGCTACTACTACTACTAGTAGCTACTAGCTAGAGAGAGTAGCTACTCTACTAGCTACTCTACTACTACTAGAGCTAGCTAGCTAGAGTAGCTAGCTAGTAGTAGCTATTAGTAGTAGTAGTGGCTACTACTACTACTAGCTAGTACTAGTACAAGTACTACTAGTAGTGCTCCTACTACTGTACAGTACTACTACGAGCGAAGGCAGCTACTACTACTAGTACTACTAGTACTACTCCTAGAGTAGTACTAGTACTCCTAGTACTACTACTACTACTACTAGTAGAGAGTAGAGTAGAGCGCGGTACTATTGGTAGCTTTGATGACAGTATTTCTTCATTAGAGTTAATGCTCATGAAGAAATCATGTTGTTGTAGTAGACCTAGTAGTAGTAGTCTAGTACCACTCAGTGTTCTGTGTTCTGTACCATGAAGACCAGGATGATAATAGATACAGTACGCCAGTAGATCCTCCTATCTCCTATGAGGTTGCCTTTCCATTCATATGGCATCAACAGAGGTATTCTGACAGAAACCATATAGCACACCGTTGATATGAATGCTTTTTTTGGACGGGACCTACTCCAAGGTGGCACCTTAAAAATAAATGCACGCAGACATAATGAATAGGAAACCTTGTTGATGATATTCGATTTTTGGAAAGGAAGTGTCTAGGACAGCCAACCGTACCAGTAAAAGCCAAACAGAAAGCTAAGTCCAACGGTTGCCATGGATGCAAGCGCATAGTAGTAGGCATTTTCTCTCTCCAATTCGGGCATGTTGGTAAAGTTCATTCCCCAAATACCAGCCATTAGGGTGAGCGGAAGAAAGATGGCACTCAGAATGGTCAACACATTCAGCCGATAATTGATGCGATCCTGCTGATGTGTGTCGTAACCGAGTCGCAAATCATGGAGACGCTTTTCGAGACGAAAAATCATGCGCTCGGTGGATCCCGCAGTGGACACGAGCATACCTAGACTTCCCTTGAGATTTTTAAAATTCAATCCTTCCGTGACGAGGTCAGCATCCGCCAGTGATTCGACACATTCGTTCTGTTCCTCCGCGACTGCCGAGATACGCAAGAAGCTGTCTTTTAGCTCGAGAATGCTGGCCAGAGTGATGCTACCAATGTCGGTGTCCATTTGCTCGGTCAACGCAAAGATGCGACTGCGTAACTTATAGGTGGCTGCTGTCGTATTTCCTAGATGAAACGACAGCCACAAGGCAATTCCACCGCTTACGGTCGCCTCGGGTAACTCACGATCGCTGGAGGTACCTCCTAGCATATCTTTGCTTGGCAGCAACAGCAATGCCTTACTCCTTTTCGGTTGTATCTGAATAGCAGACGTTGTGGTAATAGTTACAAGAGTACGTTTGAGACAAATTGCAGCAGCGTGAAGAACATCGTTGGAATCGGGAGATAGGATGCGAATGACCAACATACAAGCCTTTGCCAGGGGCAAGACTTGCGGTGTCTGGAGCTGCTTCACCTCGGTCAAGTGGCGTCGGATGAACGGAGGTAGGGAAAGTTGATCGAGTACTTTAGACTGGAGTTCCGTAAAGACGTCTTCGTCATTTTCATGGATCTCCGCATCCAACCAAACCGCTTTGCGAGAACCTGTGTCGCCGCTAGGCTCTGCAGACTTTTCGTCTTCTTTGATGGCTTCCTCCACAGATATTTCCTCCAAATATTTCGTCGAATTAATCCGGTAAACTCCTTGTATGGGATCTTTGCCGGATGTCTGGGCATTCATTCTTAAGATGGTGGGGCGCATACTAACAGTTGAGGTGCTTGTTTTTTCGGCGTCCATTGTGGTGTCTTCGCTTTTGGTAGGATTGTAAGGTTCTGATTGACTGTTCGGAATACCATTACTGAGTACGGGTGGTCTACTACAGTAAACTACTACTCGGAGTAGACTAGCTAGGTCTACTGCTGGTAGCTACTCTAGTAGACTACTCCGGGCAAGTGTGTGGGATGATTGTTATTTTTAAAGGGGATGACATTTCCCGGAAGTGTCTGATGCTACGACTGGACGTTTTCGTTTTCGTCGCCTATCTTTTTTTTTGTTAGCACACATAAAATAAAATACTACTCTACTGTACTGCTCGTACGTAGCACTGTAGTACAAGTAGTTAACACTCCGCAATAGCAAAATCTTGCAAGAAGCAACACGAAATTCTAGTAGGATGCTTACTAGTACAAAACTGAAAAGGGACAGGCGGACAAAGTAAGTACTTTAGGTTTGCTTCTTGGGCTTTCGTCCTCGCTTTTTCGGTGGGGGGGCAACAGCATCTGCACCGGATGTGTCGCCGCCGCTTTCCGAGGCAGCGGGAGCAGCTTTTAGTGACAGCTTGATGCGTAGTTTCTGCTTTGGCTTTTTCTTGACGCTGCTAGGCGAGGGAAGAGTGTCTTCTGAAAATCCATTGCGTTTCAGCACTCTTTCCATTTCCCTTTCTAACGCAATCGCGTCCAAGGCAACCCAAGACCCCTCTCCATTGAACTTGATGGCATTGGCAACCATACGCTTCCAGTCGTCGCGGTACTCAGATAAGTTTGTATAAAGCTTCCCGCGAACTTTACGGAGAATATCATTAATGGCAATCGGCTTTTCGATAAGCTCATAATAGTCTGGGAACTGCTGAGGAGCTGGCTTCTCCAAAAAAAGGTCTGCCAGACGACGTTTTGTAGCTGGGTCTTTGAGCGTCACAACATTTTTTGTACAGGTAAGCAGCTTGCGGAACGTCCAATCCGTGAGCTCTGATCCTGCAGTGTCGGCTGAAACCTCCTCGCCAGCTCCAGTGACGCCTGGCGCCGTTCCTTTTCTAGCCTTTTTGCGAGCACTCTTCTGCTTTTCCTCTTCAACGAATTTGGTATCCATCATACGTAAGAACTGTTTTTCCGTCAAACCATCGTCATATGCCACTGCCTTTCGCTTGCGTCCATCGGTCAAGTCCTCGAGCAATCCGTTCTGCATTTTGTCGTATTTTTCCTTTCCGCCGGGGTATTTGATCCAGTCAGGTAGCTCCTCGGGATTCGTGTAGAGATCACAAGACGGAATACCTTGGCGGGCACGCTCTTCGTCAATCTTAGCATACAAGGCAAAATCGGTCTCATTATTGCTAAGAAGCTCATTTAAATCTTCTTTTTCGCTTGCTTCACTGGCATCGTCGTCGTCGTCACCATTATCAGACCCACTTTTTTCGGAAAGACCTTTTTGTGCCGCTTGCGCATTGGAACTATCAAAATCAGTCAATAGAAGTTCCATCAATTGCTTACGTTCTAGACTATTGTCGCTTTCAACACTTCCCTTATTAAACTTTCCAGCCTCTACTACCAAAGCAGCAGTGTTGAGTTTTTCGGTTGCTCGGCTCAAAATCTTTTCCTCGACGGGCGAGTTGGTAATCAAACGAAACACGGACACGTCAGATCGTTGTCCTATACGATGGGCTCGATCTATAGAAAAAGGGAAGGCAGCGCGCAGAGTATTTATGAGACACGGCAAGCAGCGGAGTTAGCAATCAAGTCTCGGCGGCATACCACGAAAAGAAACATCACTCTAAAGCCACGTACCTTGCGCTTGAAGATCCATCATGGGATTCCAATCGCTATCAAAAATGACCACAGTGTCCGCGGACGTCAAATTGAGCCCAAGTCCTCCTGCTCGAGTAGACAAGAGAAAGATGAAGTAGGGAGAATCAGGTGCATTGAACTTATACATGCGCTTCTCTCTCTCTTCTGCGGTCGTAGAACCGTCCAGGCGGAGAGACAAATACCCACGAATGGCAAAATAATCTTCCAGGATAGTCATTACAGCCGTCATTTGCGTAAAGATCAATACTCTGTGCCCCGCTGCTTTTAGCTTATGCAGCATCTGATCCAACAAAGCAACTTTAGCCGAACTGCGAATGATGGTCTCATTGATCTGATACCCCTCTTGCGAGAAGAGCATGGGATGATTGCAAACTTTTCGCAGTTGCATGACGATATTGTTGAGACCTCGGGCAGGAGCGGTTGGCTGGCCCACAAAAGCGTCGTTCAACAAGCCATTGGATTCGACAGCCTTAACACTAATCTGTTTATAGAGCTCCTTCTGCCACGACGACAACTCGCACCGCAGCACTTTTTCGACCTTTTCTGGCAATTGGTCTAGGACTTCTGACTTGACTCGTCGAAGCATAAAAGGTCTCAGTAATTCATGCAGCCGATGGATGATCAACATGCGCTCCTCATTGCTTAGCATATCCGCCTCTGCTTCTTTTTCGGCATTCTGAGCTGCACCGTTTGCTCCGAATTGAGCAAAGGGTTTGCTAAACCATGCGTCAAAGCTTTCGACGGAATTGAATACAGACGGCAGGAGAAAATTCAAAAGCGCCCATAGTTCAGAAAGTTGGTTCATGAGGGGAGTACCCGTGAGCAGGATTCGATATTCCGTGTTATAATGAGTACCAAGAGTTACAGCAAATTTTGACTGCGCATTTTTCATGCGATGTCCTTCGTCAACAATAACATAAGTCCAATCAATTTTTCGTAAATACTTCTTGTCCTTGATAATGTACTCGTAAGTTGTCAGCAACACGTTGAAGTGGCCCTTGCTTACTTGCTCCTTGTAAATATCCTTTCGAATTCCCGGGGTTCCCTTGTAACAGACAAGGCGAGCCGAAGGGCACCATTTGATAAATTCGTTTTGCCAATTCGATAGTGTTGATAGTGGCACGACAACAAGATAGGGACCCAAGTTGTTCTTGTATTCCATCAAGTAAGCCAAGAGAGAAATGGCTTGAATCGTCTTGCCCAAACCTGCGTAAATATGACGAGGAGAGAAAATAATAAAAATGGATATGTGAGTTATACGCCAAAATCGAGTAATAACATATTTGACACCACACAGCTACTTACCCATTTCATCCGCAAGAATACCGTTCAGCTTGTTGTTGTATAACGACACCATCCACTGCAGTCCTGCCAATTGATATTCCTTCAAGTCGCCGCCAATCAAAATGCTCGGTTGACGGACCTCTTCCGCCTTGAAGTGAGCCGATTCGTAGTACGATGACTTTTCCTTTTGTTTCTCGCTGGATCCTGCCGCAGTATTGCCGTGTCCACCACCACGTTCGTGCAGGAGCGTCGAAATCTGCGTAAAGGATTCTTCCGTCTTTTCCATCAGAAACTTGAGTCGATCATTCTTGGTTTCTTCCAACAGTTTGGAGTAGGCCGACATGTCGTTCGATTTGAGCGCCGCCAAACGTGCTCGTTCTGCAGCCGCGGCTTCCTTTTCCTTTTGTTTTTCTTCCTTGTCGAGTGAATCGCGACAAGCCTTGGCCATGCGAAGAGCCTCCGTCTTTCGGCTTTTGTGAAACTTGATAAAATCGGATTGGTGACTCATAAGCGCCTTATTAACTTCTTTTTGCGACTTGAGCATTGCTTCGGCTGTAGCTTGACGTGTCTTACGAGCGGCACGATCCAAGGCCTTGGAGTGCTTCTTTGGTTCCATTTTGAGACGACGATGTTTTTGAGGGTCCAACAATTGCTGCGTTGGTTGTTGACGCCGCACACGATTCTGTAAAAGACGGACTGCTGCTGCTTGCATCACTTTCACCGAGAAGGTACTACTCACGGGCTTAGCCATACGTGATGGTCGCTTCAAGGCCGTTAATGTTTTGCTAGGAGTCGTCCGTGTTGAATAAGCACTGCAAGTGTTCGGCACGACCAGATATCGTCCCTTCTGAACAAGAAAGGTTCCATTTTGCACTCGCTTCCAAGAATCTTCTACAACAGGGGGAGCAGTGGGAGCTGGTGCAGGAGCTGGTGCAGGAGCTGGAGTACTGACTTGTTGTTGTTGCTGCTTTTGGCTGTGGGTGGCCTGTTGATGACCCGTGGACAATGTTGTGGACGTCCGAGATGGCAGGGGAGCCGCCACTTGCTGAATCTGTGGTTGAGGCGGCTGTGACGGCGGCTGCTGAAGTGGCTGCGGTTGTACTTGTGGCTGTAGATGATGGTACCGAGAGCGATGATGCTCTTGGTTTTGCATGGAATGTGGCTGTTGAGGAGTGACTGTACTGGAAGATGAATGTGCGCGAGCATAATGCTGCTGTGATGGCACCTGTTCTTGCTGATTTGGCTGCGGCTGTGGCTGCGGCTGCGGCGGTTGACGATACTGACTACTAGTCGTTGTTGGGACAGTCCTGGAATGAGGTTGAGTGTACTGTTGTTGCTGCGAAAAGTGTCGATGTCGATGCTGACTATTCGCTTGTGATTGCTGCTGTTGTTGTCGTTTGGCAGCTTCTCTTTGCCGTGCTACCTTGGCGGCATTCAAAATGGCATTCCGAGGCAGCCCCGTGGCTTCTGCAGCTCGTACATAGTCTTCTGAAGGCTGACCAGTAGGACTCTTGATGGCAGACCAAATGGCCTTGGCCAAGGCTTGTTTGGCTTCAGGACTTAAAGTGACCTTAGAAGACTTCCGGGCTGGTTGCTGCTGCTGCGGTTGCGAGACAGGAGCTTGTTGTTGCGGTTGTGGCTGCTGCTGCTGCTGTGCCTGTACATTGACTTGACCTAGTTGTCTGCTTTGTACATGGGATTGCTGAAGACGTTGCTGGGCTTGAACATGCTGCTGCTGCTGCTGCTGCTGCTGTTGTTGTTGCTGCAGTTTTTGCTGTTGCAATGCTCTCACTTGGGCCTGCTGTTGGCGAAGATGCGCGTCTTGCTCGGAAATTCTTTGACCCTCAGCCGTAGCTTTTTGATGACGAGCCTGGGCCTCAGCTTCTTGCCGTTGCTGTGCTTTCTGTAGAGACGCTTGTCGTGCCTGCTGCATGGACCGGATATTTGCTTGCTTTTCCTCCAATGTTTGAGCCAAAGGATTGGGAGCTACTGCAGAGTGACGCGGGGAAGCAGCAGAATTGTCTCCATTCGTAGCACTAGCCGCAGTCGTCGTCGTCGTCGTCGCAGGCTCTGGAGGGATGGCCATGAGGGGATTGGGAACTGCCCAAGAGCGAGAGGCATTTTTCTGTTGCTGTTGTGACGGCTGTCGTGGGGGAGCTTGTTGTGGCTGTGGCTGCTGCGGTGCTTGTTGAGGTTGAGCTGCAACGACTGAATTATCCTTCGAAGTCGTTGTTGTAGTGACAGCTTCCTGCTCCTTCTGCTGCTGCTGGTGTTGTTGTTGTTGTTGGTGGTGTTGTTGTTGCTGCTGCTGTGGCGTCGCAGTTGCATTGTTTGTGGTTGGAATTGCTGCTTTGTTTTCAACGGCATGGCGAATTCCTCCTGTACTGGCAAAGACGGGGACTTTTTGCTGCTGTTGCTGTTGCGGTGGATTCGGCGTTGCATTGTCGGTAGCTTGACTATTATCACTAGTTGGATTTCCACTGCCAGTACCCGCGATCGATTCCTCAGAATTTCCAACAGTCGGCGCAGCAGCTGCAGCTGCAGCAACAACAGGAGTATTTGTGGGGGCAGCGACAGCGGTTGTGGAAGGAGGAGTCGTGTCGAAGGAGGAAGATGCACCATTATTACTACTACTATGCGGGGATGGACCGGATGCAGGCGCAGACGCAGACGAACCGGTTTCCATGACCGAATTAACAATCGATCTATCAATACTACAAAAAAAAGGACAGAACACAGGAACACAAAGATCTTCTTTCGCGAAAGCTTTCGCTTTTTTCACTCTTTCAATCTTGCGGCGACAGCTAATCTGATTCTCCTACTAGTAGCGGATTGCCATCTTTCATCCCATCCTTCATGTTGGCGGAATGAACAGCAGATGCGCGCGAGCATGCCCTGTGGAAACCAGTAATAAATCTCTGTAGTCTACTTTCATCTGCTGCCAAACCGATACACTACTGACCGCATGCAGCCTCCTCTACACCACTCACTCCGTGGTGGAAGGTAGGTCAGACGAAAAGGATGAAAAATAAGGTCAAAGTTAACAAAAATAGCCATCTTATTATTATTTAGAGTATTAATTATGACCGACCAACGAAAAACGAAATAATACACTCCCCCGAGGTTTTGTTAGCAAGGGCTGGCCTGCATGAAAGCCCTCTGACACACAGGGCCCATCTAGGCCTAAAAAATGTAGCATCGTATAAGTAGATTAGTATTGTGTTCAATAAAAAATAGTTATATAATAACAACCCTATCAAGCAGAGATTAGTTGGCCTCGCGGGAGGAGAAAAAAAAAAACGAGACGCAATCCAAAGTGGATGAAAATAAATCTTTCAATGAAATTGAATCCATAACAATTGTAATCTCGAATACCCAAGAAGCGCCCATCCATGTTACCAATCTACCAATCCATTGAATGGGACAATACACACTCATTTTAACTTGCTGCTGAAATCTTCTCTTTTTCTTCTTTCATGTCGGTTTTTCTTCTCCCTTGTTTAGCGACTCCTTTCCTGCTCTTTTTTCTCGTTCATTTTACTATTCTTCGCTGCCGTCATTAATGTCAGTTTTTGAGTCCTTTTTTTGGAACCACAAACGAACGTGCGAAATTGTCCTTCCAAAGGCAACAGAAGCATTCGATACTTGTGATGTCATTGTCATCATGGTCATATCCGATTGACCCATACTCAAGCCGCTGGTGCCACTTTGTCCCAACTTGTCATCTGCTCCACCGTCCAGCGATTCATTGTCGCTTATGTCAGAATCAACACTCGATTCTTCGTCGTCGGCGGCACTCTTGAAGTGTTGCGACTCGTCCAATTGCTCCTCGTTCTCCATACCTTCAGCTCCCAACTCCTTTAAAATATCTCTCAGTCCTTCGCGGGCCTCCTCCATCGTGTAACGTTCGCTCACTTCCTGGTGCCAACCTTTGGCCAAAAACAATTCGATTGACTTTGGCAATTTGTACTTGTCCACGGGTGGACGTTCGCCTCCCTCGCAGACGTATTCCTGGTGCTCGTCACGAGTAAATTTGGCAAACGGTTTGACCTGCGCCAGCATTTCGTAGTAAATCATGGCCATGCCGTAGACATCGGCCTTGAGATTGTACTTGCGGTCGATGAAAATTTCCACGGCCATGTATCGTCGAGTTCCGGCGCCAGACATCATGTAAACTTGGTCTGGTCCTCGAGCATCCTCTTCCGGTGGGAGTTCACGGCACAGTCCGAAGTCAAAGAGTTGCGTCGTATGCTCACCTTTGAAACCAATATTCTGTGGTTTTAAATCGCGAAAGATAATTCGACGCTCGTGCAGATACATGAGCGCATTGGCCAGCTGGAGTGCATACGATGTCTTGCGCGGGATAAGCTTCTCTGGTGGCATTTTGCCGTACTTGTCTCTCCATTTAGCCACACGAGAGTCCAGGACGTCGGTAAGCCGATCCGTCAAAAAGAAGAAGGAGTCATATTGTCCATCCGCAAACGCTCCAGGCCCATCTTTGGCGACAGCACGCAACTTTAAGATATTGGGGTGATTGAGCTTGGCGAGATACATGCCCTCCACAATGGCATCAGCGGCTGCCGAGTTGAAGAGTTTGGGCTTACGGAGAAGACGCTTGCTCAGATGTTTGAGTGCGTATTTGCCGTCAGAAGCCTTTTCGGCAATCTCTTCACGAATGTTTTGTTGGCTGTCCGTCATATCAACCGATGTTTCTGGGTCGAGACCAATCTCAGTAACTTCAAAGACCTGCGCGAAACTTCCCTCACCCAAAACATCTCCTAGCAAGAGCTCGCTTCGGGTTAGAATTGCCACAGGACGTGGGTTCTCTTCGGTATCTTCCCCCATCAGGTAGTCAGCGCCACGGGTCAAGCGCTCCACATCTTTCTCGATAATCGCTACACAATCATGAACGCCTCCGGTTTGCCGTTGGGCATTTTTGGTATTGAGACCCCGCTTAGAGGGCATCCGAGAGAGGGAAGCGGTTCTAGTCAACAGACCGCGTTTTGAATCCGCCTTTGTCATACCTGGACGTTTCATTGATTGGGCTCTCTGAAGGTTACCCCGTTTGTTCTTGGCTCCGCGAAGTCCGGCAAACATCTTTAAGGAGTTTTGGGAATTTTGTTTTTTCATGGGGATGATTGATGATACTGGATATTACACAGATTGTAAATGACGAGTATGCAGGCTTCCTTCAAATCAATGATAGCGAATTTAGATGTGCCTGCAGATGCCTTTAGATGTCAGGGCACTCGAGTAACAATTAAGGAGGTATATATCGGGCCGAGCACCTTGCTGATGACTTGGATATTGGCCGACAATGAGTGCGACTGGGACTGCTGCAAAACTGTAGATTCTCTGTTCGAGAGTGACAAAGACGACAACAGCGGCGCTTGTACCAATAGACTTAACTTAGTATTAGAGATGGCTGCTACAATAACAATGGGCTTTGAAAATGGTAAGAAGTACTCCAGTACTCTACTGTGCAACGACCTGGGTCTTTCGTAAAATTTCAGCTTTGGGATTTGCAGCCATCGGCTTCATCAGATCGAACTGGTCTTCCCAAAATGACCTGAGTGCCAGTTACAAATGCTCTATCCCTAATGGGAGGATTTGGATAAAAAGTATGGAAGTTGGAAGTTGATGAAGTTGCTTTTGTCCTCTAAGTAGTGCTTACGTGGAAGACGTTTTGAACCCCTTCCAACCTAAGTGGAACCCCATCGACTTAAGTTGACCTTAGTTGCCATTGCTACTTAACATTAGGACATGATGCGTTACACCACTTAGGAGCCCCCAAAAATATTTAGATCTTTGCGAGTACACCTAATTTTTATAGTACACTAGTCCAACCAAATATCGATTACTCTACCACATAGCCAAGAAGACACCACAATGGACATGAACATCCTTGATGGCGCCGGTAAGATGGATACTAACCCACCATCAGAGACTGACAAGGAAGTCGACAATGTTCCTGTTAACCTGCAGCAGTTCCAACAGGCAATTTTTCCAATGGGTTACCAGCAATATTCGCGATCGCAACAGCATCTTTCTCAACCCATGAACCTGTTTGGTAACTTCCATGGCAACTACAATCCATATTATTCGCAGCAGCAAACAACGACGACATCAAATCGCCCCTCAAGTGCCCCTCCAATTCTTCCTCCCATGACATCAGAAAGAATGGACGGCGGTGCTGGTTCTTCTGCTGGTGTACCTAGTCCAAGTGAAGAGTCCATCAACAACAACAATGAATCTAGCAGCAGCAACAACAAGAAGAAGAAGAAGGCGACTTCCAAGAAGAAGACGACTAAAACCGCCACAACAAAGCCGACAAAAGGAAAGGGCAAGGGAGGAGGTCATGCCAACAAGTTCACCGTGGCGGAAGATAAGTGTCTCCTGGAAGCAATGGAGAGATACAAACCCATAGGCAACATCAACTGGACCTCCACCGTCAACTACTACAACCAAACCCGACCTCATGGAAGGCCACAAAGAGATCAAGCAAGCATTGCACGCCGATTCAACATCCTCCACCAAACCAAAGCCCCCACTGGAGATCCCAATATTCCGGAAACAATCAGAGAGGCGATCAGAATCCAGGCTGCCATTGTTTCTAAAGCTGAATTGAAGAGTATGAATGGGGTTATGAGTAGTGACGAGGATGAGTTTGAAAATCCCTTTGTTAATGAGGATGATGACGAGGAGAATCATCAATACGACGACAAGAACAATGAGGACGACGACTCTGAGGAAGAGGAAGAGAGTGACGACATCAATAAGACAACGAAGACTCCCAGTAGACGAAGAACGACACCAAAGCAACCAGTAACCAAGCGAAAGACGAGTTCGTCAAAGGACACACCATCGTTTTCAGCCAAGAAGAAGGGTGGAATTGCCGATGTACTCGAGTTTCTAGTGACACAGGAGCAACTGCACAGCAAGAGGGAGAAGAGGCGTGAAAAGCTGATGGAGAAGAAGGAGAAGCTCAAAGCAAAGCGCGATGATCGGAAGATGAAAATGTTATTTGGTATTCTTGGCAAAGGCATCAATACTTTTGCGAAGCGAAAGGAAGACAAAGTCAACATTGAAGCCATTCTTCTTGATAGTAGTAGTAGCAGCAGTGGCATGGAATCCAGTGACGACAGCGAAGACGATGAGGAATACAGCAGTCTCAGTGACAGGGACTCGCCTCCCACAAAGAGACGAAAGCTCAAGCAAAGCAAGAAGAAAGGAGGTCCAAAGACAACTGGAGAGGAAGACGAGTAGGTCCTTCTTGGTTTATTAATCGTTACGTTTGATGAAGTAGCCTGCATCTTTAGAGAGATGAGGAGCATAAGTATTTAGGATCTGGTTCAAACCAACTCTTTCCAGTCTAATATTGTAGAGTAGTGGAAGTAGCTTCAGTATGACAGCTCGCTCCCCTTTTTCTTCATATAGAATAGCATCTTTCATTCTTGGAAAAGCACTCTGTATTGAGCGCATACCCCACTCAGCTGCTTGCCTGAGACTTGTGGCTTGCTTCAGCTGGAGCAGGTGCTCCTCGTCTCTCGCCTTTGTGAGGTCTTGTGAAGACTTGATCAAGTAATCCACATTGCCAGCTAAGAAAGCCGAATCAACGCAGCAAACACCACCGGTTTCTTGGAAGGCTTCCTGCAACAAAGTATAAGTACCACCCCAATGACAAAGGGTGCTGTCATGAACAGAGCCTGGGACGTTGACGACACAATGAATGATTCTTCCTGTGGCACCGAAGACAAATATATTGGTTATATAGTGTCCATGTTGCCATCCATTATAATACATCCCCTGTTCACTCAACCCAGAGCAAGCTTGGAACCGGAGCTTTAATCCATCTGCAAAGCAATAGACATGATGAAGCTTGTCATGTCTTTCCTGAATGATTGCCTTCCACTCTTCAATTGACTCGTTACTTGGAAAACGAACGATTGCTGCTTCCTCAGTCCTCAGTGCCTTCACTAGCATCCTTCTTCCAAAACGGAGCCACACGTTCGTCTGAGTTCCGGTGAAGCCAAACCACCCTTGAAGAACGAATTCGGCGCCTCTGAATCTGTACCATGCCAGTGTCAATCCGAGGCATGCTGCTGCTGTAACCATCCTTTTTTTACCTCGCTTTTCATTGGTATTGCGTCTCATATATTGTAGTCCATCTACCCCCCCCTGTTTGCTGCACCATGGGGTGAATGCAGAAAAAAAGGGAGTGAAAAGATCCAAGATATACTGGAACGTTGGGTGGTCAAAGCCTGTTATAGTGCAATACACCACTTTTACCACGGGTTAAAAGCCGTACAGCGAACAACTGTGCGTCCCTAAGCGGTCGGCATACAGTTGTCCACGTCAGCTAGCGTCAAGGGTTTTCCCCTACTAGGGTTTTCTCCCCAAACACGCCAGCCTCGATTCAGAACATCCAATAGTGTGTTTCGATCGTATCCGAAATGACCAGCTCTTTAT
>Ga0210036_1002787_pt1 | contig 18053 bp, 14 predicted proteins | sample CryGeymeta201515_FD_185469 | JGI IMG/M metagenome (GOLD analysis project Ga0210036, IMG submission 185469) | Groundwater microbial communities from Crystal Geyser aquifers in Utah, USA - Crystal Geyser metaG 2015-15 (SPAdes) (version 2) | ecosystem: Environmental > Aquatic > Deep subsurface >...
TTCCATTCCTGAGACTATAAATCATCAGGAACCGGAACGCAATCTTTTTCGAAGAAAAATTACGGCACGGCGGACAATTTTAAATTGGAGCTACGATTGCCCGTGAACGGTTACATTATTTGATTACGTCAAGCCCCTCTGTAACCATGAAAGGAATGGCGGATTTTGAAGCCGTGAAAAAGGAAAAAATAACATGGAATCATCCAACCACAAAAAACCACTGTCAATACATATTTATTATTTTCTGGTACTACAAATGACATTTTAGCCTATATGTAATCTTAACCCATCGCAATTACACATATCATACTTTTTGGCAGACCCGATTTAGGCGATCTTCTGGGGAAAAGTCATGAATTTGGGCTATGTATTATGGCGCCTGACGAGCTTGGTAAACCATACCAATGGGGGAAATCCATTCAGGATTATCTCAAAGTCGTCTATGATCTCAGATCGCATTGATAGCTTGAATCAAAACCTCGATTCAAGGATAGACTGGATTCCCCGATCAAGTCGGGGAATGACGAAGCTGTGAATTTTGCAATTGCCTCAATAGTTCGGGGAAAATAAAATCCTAAGAGCCGCATGAAATCCTCTTCGTTCTTGACGGAGCAGTTCATGGACTTTTATAAGCCGGGCGGGCCGGGATCAGTCCGGCTTATGTGCTAAGGTCTGGCGTCCCCCTCCATGCCGCTTGCCCCTATATCCTTACCTTCAGGTCATCAAAGGCGACAGCGGCCTTGAAGGTCAGCCGCCTATCCGAGAGCACCCGTTCAAGGGTCTTCTCCCAATCGGTCTGGCAGCAGGGTATGGGGTAGGGGAGATCGCCAGATGGGGTTCCAAGAGGGTCTTTGGGCTGATATTTCTTCAGACAGGTGTTCCATGGATCGCCCGCAACCATATCGGCGTCTCCTATGTGTGTAATGTATGTCATCTTCGGGGAAAAAAGTTCAATGAAACGGAGGGCCCTTTGAAGGCTCATGTGGCTGGGCCTGTTTTCGACAGGCTCGTTCAGCCAGAAGCTCTGAATAACGAGGATATCCGGCGAGACGGCCTCTTCCGGGATCTGAGGGATATCAACGAAATCGGAGGTATAGACAATCCTTTTGGTCGCCCCCCGTGAGACTTCAAAGCGAAATAGAAAACCTACCGAGCCTGCCGCGGTCTTTCCATGGTCGGTCTTGAAGGCCATTGCCTCAAGGCCCCCCGCCTCGAACCATCTGCCTGTGTCTATCAGCCGGGGCGTGATCACCCCCATCTGCTCCAGATATCCGAAGCGGAGCCTTATTATCTCCCAGCTTTTTTCGGTCAGATAGACCGGAATAGGTGTGAAGGTGTCCCTGGGCACATTTCGCTTGAATGCAAAAAGATCATCCATGCCTATGAAATGGTCTCCATGCTCATGGGTGATGAAGACCGCATCCGGCCTTTCAATCGCGTTTCTTGCAATCTGATCTCTTATGTCTGGGCCGCAGTCTATCAGGACGGTTTTTTCGCCCCTCAGGAGCAGGGCGGTTCGGTTCCTCTTTTCACCCAGTTCTCTCATTTTCTTGCAGATGCGGCAGCCGCAGGCAATCTCGGGAAGGCCCCAAGCCCCGCCGGTTCCAAGAAAGGTAAGCTCCATGGACTTCCTCCTATCTCCTTTCGCGTTTCACCATCAACCTATTGGTGTCCCTGGATGGAGACCTTGAGCAGCAGGTCTCCTCTTATATCTCCCAACTGCCTCCCAATTCCTTCAAGCCTCAGGGTCATACCTTCCCTGATTCCTGGAGGGACGGTCACGCGCACGAGGCGATTATGGAATCCCCATGGCACATTTACGAGTTTGTTGGTCCCTTTTAAAGCCTCTTCCGGTGTTATCACTATGGAGCCGTAAATGTTCGGATCATCCATCTGGGCCGAAGTCCTTATGCTTTGCAGTCTCGGCGTCTTGTGTTTTTCAGTCGCTGGCCGAATCATTTTGGTCAGGCCCGAGGAAGGCGCCCTTGTGAATAGCTTGATAAGGATCATCCCCGCTACAAATCCGCCTATGTGAGCCCACCACGCTACTCCTCCGGCCGCGCCCGACGAGCCGGCGGCGTTGAGAAACTGGAGAAAAAACCATATCCCCAGAAAGACGTAGGCGGGTATCTCGATAAAATAAGGGATGAAGATGATGGGTATCAGGGTGAGAATCCTTGCCGAAGGATACAGAAGGAAATAGGCCCCCATGACCCCGGCAATGGCCCCGCTTGCGCCGATAGTGGGTACGGGAGACTCAAGATTGAGGGCCAGGTGTGATAATCCTGAAATTACCCCGCACAGCAGATAGAAGGCCAGATACCTGATCGGCCCCATCCTGTCTTCCACATTGTCTCCGAAGATGTAGAGAGACCACATATTACCCAGGAGGTGCCAGAAGCCGCCGTGAAGAAACATAAATGATAGAAAGGAGAAGGCTTGTTGGCCGAAGGTGAAGCGCTCGGCCAGTTCTGCTACGGAATATCTTGCCGGGACAAGACCGTAGATAAAAATGAACCGCTCGAGATATGTACCCTGAGCCGTCTGGAGCAGATAAACCAGGACATTCACGGCTATGATCGCGGTGTTTACGACGGGATAGTTTTTGGAGGCAGTTGTATCTCTAATAGGAAACATGGAGATTTTTTTATACTATTTTCAGGCCTGCGGGCAAGACAAAGATGCCTTATCCGGTTCTTGCTATTGCCTTACCATCAGGGAGGGCAGGTACAGGGCCATTTCCGGCCACAACATGACCAGTGCCAGGCACGCGGCCTGGCAGACCACAAAAGGCCACACGGAGCCGTAGATGTCTGCCATGGTAATCTCAGGGGGAGCCACCCCTTTGAGGATAAATAGATTGAAGCCAAACGGCGGGGTCACATAGGCCATTTCCATGTTTATCGTAAAGAGTATTCCGAACCAGAGCGGATCAAAGCCCATCTTGGCTATGACAGGCACAAATATGGGAGTGGTAAGGAGCAATATCCCTGCCGGATCGAGAAAACAACCGAGGATAAAATATATAATCTGGATGAGAATCAGGATAAGCCAGCGGTTTATCTCAAGAGAGAGGATCGCCTGCTGGATCATGGTCTGTATCTCGGCATAGGCAAGAAAGTGTGTAAAGGTGTTGGCCCCTATGATGAGCCAGAAGATCATGACGGTCAGGCTCATGGTCTCGATAAGGGACTGCCTAGCCCTGCTCCAGGTAAGTTTCCGGTGGATGGCCGCTGCCGCAAAGGCCCCCCCGGCCCCGATGGCCGCGGCCTCCGTTGGGGTGCATATTCCGAGATACATCACGCCAAGAACCAGGGCGACAAGGATAAGAGGGGATATAACGCCCTTAAGGGTCGCTATCTTTTCTACGAAGGTGAAGCGCTCTTCCCCCGGCGGCCCCAGCCCCTTGTTCACGAAGCATCTCAGGGCTATGTAACCCACAAAGACCATGGTCAGGAGCACCCCGGGCAGGATGCCGCCCGCGAAGAGCTGCCCTACCGAGACATCCGTCATATTGCTGTAAAGCACCATGATGATGGAGGGCGGGATCAGTATGCCGAGGGCTCCTCCGGCGTTTATGGAGCCCAGGGCGATGCTTTTATGGTAGCCCCTGGAGAGCATGGAAGGAAGTGCTATCAGGCCCATGGAGACCGTGGCGGCCGAGCTTATCCCGGCCATGGCGGCGAATATCGCGCATATCGCCACCGTCCCCATGGCAAGGCCTCCGCGTATCTGCCCCATCCAGCGATAGACTATCTCATAGAGTTCATCGGCTATCCCTGAAAACTTGAGCACATTGGCCATCAGCACGAAAAGGGGAACGGCCAGGAGTATGTAGTTCGTTCCCTCTCCGTAGGCCGTGTTGAAGGCCATGAGAAGGCCCTTTGTTCCCCACACAAAGAGGGTTCCGATCGTGCCTATGGCCATGAGAGCGAATGCTATGGGCACCCCAGTGAGAAGGATGATCGTGAGGAGCCCGAAGACGATGAGGGAAAGGAGCCAGGGTTCCATCATGACTCACCGCTCTTCTTTTCTTTCAAAAGATAAATCACCGCCGATGCGGCAAGGGCTAATGCCTGGAGCGCAAGGAGCCCCGCGCCTACGGGCACGGTAGCCATGGAGGGCCACAGGACTATCTCCGCTGCGCTTGATGAGGTCTGTTTTGTAACCCATGCCTCCCAGGCCAGATGCCCTCCAAACCAGATCATGGGGCCGGTTACCAGAAGCACTATAAGACCGGTCAGTATGTCCACCAGAGCCTTCTTTGAGTTACTGAAGGCCTGATAAAGGACATCCACCCTTACATGGCTTCCGTGGCTCAGACAGTAGGCCCCGCCGAGCATGACCAAAGTGACCTGAAGATAGTTTTCCACCTCGGCGGTCCAACTTGTAGCCGCATTCAGGAAGTACCTGCAGATGACCTCATAGAAGACCAGCGCGGTTATAATGGCGGTCAAGGGGGCGACCAGAAGGCCGAGTCCTATGCTCAAGCGGTTTATCAACCTGATTGCTCTTTCCATGATCGCCTGCCCCTTAACTGACTATTTGTCCAGGCCCTTGGCCTTTAGATGGTCCTTCAGTATCTGGACAAGCTTTGCAGAATAGGGAGACTTTTTTGCCTCGTTTTCCCATAGAGGCTTGCAGGCCTCTCTGAACCTTACCATTTCATTTGCAGGAATGACAGATATCTTCACTCCGTGCTTTTCAGCGCTTTCAAGAGCGCCTTTGTCCAGTTTATCCGACGCCTCGAAGGATTTATCCATGGCATTCATGGCCGCCTGCTTCACGGCCTTTTGCTGATCTGCTGAAAGACCTTTGAAGGCCTTGGTGTTGATGATGATCTCCACCACGCCGGGCGTATGAAGGGCCGGGGTGACGATGTGATCCAAGACCTCATAGAACTTATACTGCTCCATGGTGTACCAGGGATAGTCCGTCCCATCCGCGGTTCCTCTCTGGAGGGCCATGTACTGTTCAGCCCCGCTCAGCGCCAGGCCCGAGGCCCCAAGTGCCTCCATGATCTTGGCCTCCATGCCCACGGCTCTGATCTTTTTTCCCTTGAGATCTTCGAGACTGGTCACGGGAAATTTCGTAAGCAGTCCCATGCTTGCGACAGAGAGTGCGGAGAGATAGGTTACTCCGTGCTGATCAAGCGCCTCCTCCATCACCTTTATATAACCCTTGTTGAGAAGGACGTCTTTGGCCTCGGCCGAATCAGCCCAGTTGAATGGGAGCCACTGGACATTTACCTCCGGGACCTTCCCCGCAAAATAGAGAAGTGAGCCTGTGTACCCGTCCAGCATGCCCTGACGCACTCCATCAAATGCCTCGTTGGTTTTGGTCAACTGACCAGGCCAGAAAACCTTTACCTGAACCTGGTTGCTGGTGAGCCGTTCCACTTCGGAGGCGAAAAAGAGCGTAGTCTGCCCTACGCTTGCCTTCTCAGGATAGGCGCACTGAAACCTGAGAGTAGTCACTGCCAGGGCCTGTCCAGCAAACAAAATGACCATAAGAGCCATACCCGCCATCATCAAACGCTTTTTCATACTTGTTTCTCCTTTCCTCTCCATCAACATGGTTTATATGAAAATACCCCTTCCCTTTACTCCTCCCCCTCGGACGGGGGAGGGATGGGTGGGGGTGATTTTCGCCCCTTTTTATGCGCATCCAGGGCATTGCGGCTAAAAAGAGATTGCCCGCTTCAGTATCTTCCCGGTTGCAGTTCTCGGAAGCTCCTTGACGATGCGAACGACCCTTGGATACTTGTAGGGCGCAACACGTTCCTTTACCCAATCCTTGAGGTCCTCAGCGGATGCCTCCCGGCCTTCTCTGAGAAGAACGACCGCTGCAACCTCTTCTCCAAGGTCTTTATGGGGCATACCCACCACCGCGCATTCAAGGACGGCCGGATGCCTATAGAGCACCTCCTCTATCTCTCTGGGATAGATGTTGTAGCCGCCTCGTATGATCATCTCTTTTTTGCGATCAACGATATAGATATACCCATCCTCATCCCGGCGGGCCAGGTCCCCGGTATGGAGCCAACCACCCTTGAGGGCCTCTGCCGTCGCCTCGGGCCGGTTGAGATAGCCTTTCATGACTCCAGGGCCCTGGACGATCAATTCGCCGACCTCTCCCGCGGGCACATCAAGGTCGTTTGCGTCCACCAGCCTGGCCTTGAAACCTGGGATGGGAATGCCTATGGAACCCGGCTTGGTGGCCCTGCCGTAAGGGTTTTCAACACAGACCGGCGAACACTCGGTAAGACCATATCCCTCGTAAATAGTCACACGGAATGCCTCTTCAAAACGCCTCAGCACCTCCACAGGTAGAGACGCCCCTCCAGAGACGCAGAAGCGCAGGGAAGATCTGGACGGTGGTCTTTTGCCGGCCATCTCGGCAAGGCGGTTGAATATGGTTGGGACGGCTATTAGTATGGAGCTATCTTCCGTCTCAATGGCGCCGAACACCTCTTCCGGATCAAAGTGTTCCCAAAGCCTGATAGTAAGCCCCAGGTAGATGGATGCATTAAGGGTGCTTGTCTGTCCGTAGATGTGGAACAGGGGGAGCACTCCGAGGCAGATGTCGTGGGGCTCGGTGTAGCGCATGTCGGCAACCGTCTTGGCGTTGCTCTCAAGGCTCATGTGGGTAAGCATGGCCCCCTTTGCAAGGCCGGTTGTCCCGCTAGTGTAGATGATTGCCAGGGTGTCGTCCGCAGCGGCCTCATGGACAGGAAAGGGGCCGCGGTCAATGAAAATATCTTCTAAAGCTTCAAAGCCCTCCGGGCCTGCTTTGCCCGCCGTCAGGGCAAGGCGGAACCTGTCCGATCCAAGGACAAGGGGGCCGGCATAGGTCAGGTGATCGGGCCTTCCGATGAAGGCGCAGGCACCGGAATCCGTAAAGATATGTCTGAGTTCATCTGTCCGGTAGAGGAAGTTCACAGGCAGGACGACCGCCCCGAGCTTGGCCAGGGCGTAATAGACTGTGATCCATTCGATGGAACTAGGCATCATGAGGACTGCGACGTCTCCCGGTCCAAGCCCTCTCCTCTTGAGACCCCAGGCAAGGGCGTTCGTCCTCCTGTCCAGTTCGGCGTAGGTCACCTGTCTATTGCCGAATATCACGGCCGGATGGTCAGGCCGTCTTGCGGCGCTTTCTGTAAGCAGCCGGGCCAGGTTCATTTGCGCCTCTCGTTTAGGTTAAGTGTTTTCGTTTCTTATCACCAGGGCAACCCCCTGACCTCCGCCCAGACACATGGTAGCCAGTCCGTACCTGCCTCCGCGTCTTCCCAGTTCATAGATGAGCTTGGTCAAGATGACTCCTCCGGTTGCGCTTATGGGATGCCCCAGGGCTATTGCCCCTCCGTTTACGTTGACCTTCCGGGGATCCAGACCCAGGTCACGGATGCATGCGAGGCTCTGTGAGGCAAAGGCCTCGTTCAACTCAACAAGGTCAATATCATTTATGGTTAGCCCGGTCTTTTGGAGTAACTTTCGGGTGGCATATATGGGGCCGATTCCCATGACGGCAGGCTCTACCCCGACCGAGGCGTAACCCACTATGGAGGCAAGAGGCCTCAGACCAAGTTCGGCCGCCTTTTCCCGGCTTGCGATGATAAGACAAGCGGCGCCGTCGTTCATGCCGCTGCTGTTTCCCGCCGTGACCGAGCCGCCTTTTCGAAAGACCGGTTTAAGCCTTGCCAGGGCCTCAAGGGTCGTTTCAGGTCTTGGATGTTCGTCTTTTGCAAACATCACAGGCCCTCCCTTTTTACCTGGAATCGGTACCGGCACGATTTCATCCTTGAAAATATCATCTTCAAGGGCCTTGGCCGCCTTCTGCTGGCTTTCGAGCGCGAATTGATCCTGATCTTCGCGGGCTATCTTCCATCTTTCGGCAACGTTTTCAGCGGTTTCCCCCATGGTGTTTCCGCTTATCGGGTCGAAAAGCACCAGTTGATCCATGAGTTGGGCGTGTCCCAGGCGCGCGCCCCACCGGCCCGTGGGTAAAAGGTAGGCGGCGTTGGACATGTGCTCGACACCTCCTGCGGCCAAAATATCCGCGTCCCCTGCCTTTACGGCCTGGGCTGCGAGAGCGACCGTCTTGATGGAGCCTCCGCATGCCTTTGCCACTGTGAACTCCGGCACTTCTATGGGGACGCCTGCATCAATGGCCACGGGCCGCGCCATGTTGGGCGGAAGAACTCCCGTCCTGTACTGCTGCGAGAAGATGACCTCCTCCAATTGATCCGGTCTTATGCCTGCTCGTTCAATAGCGGCTTTTAGCACCAGGGCCGCGATAAAGCGGTCAGTCACCGGCCTGAGGGTTCCCCCGAACCTTCCGACCGGCGTTCGTGCCGCGCTTAAAATGACTGCCTCTTTCATGCTGCTTTACCTCTTTTTTTCATAAGTTTTGGCACACTGTGTGATCTCAAAAATCCGGGGTAGGTGCGGCCTAAGCCGCACAGGTACCGTGCGCCGCGCGCCTGAAGGCGAGCCTACGGAGCTGATTTCTGGTCTGCTTGTCCTTATCTGCGCAAATCCATCCCCCGCATCAACTTTTCTCAGCCGGGCCTATGCGCTCCCCGTCAGGGCCGTAAACGTACCATCCCCTGCCGGTCTTTTTGCCGAGATGGCCTGCCTTAACCTTTCGCCTGAGCAGAAGCGGCGGATACCACTTTGGGTCTCCGGTCTCCTTGTACATGGCCATAAGCGCGCCGTAGGTAACATCCAGCCCCACCATGTCTCCTGTCTCAAATATCCCCATCCTGCGACCCGCTGCCAGACGGAGTCCCTTGTCCACATCTTCAACCGAAGTGACCCCTTCTTCCACCAGGCGCATGGCCTCCATCGTGGAGGGAAAGTTGATGCGGTTTATGACGAATCCCGCCACATCGCGATTCACCATGATGGGCTCCTTGCCGATATAAAGGACAAACTGCCTTGCTGCGGCAAAGGCCTCATCGCTGGTTGCCATGCCGCGTATTACCTCAACTGCAGCCATCATGGGCACGGGATTAAAGAAATGGAGCCCCAGAAATCTTTCAGGATGAATGACCCCGCCTGCAAGCTCGGTGATGGGAATGGCACTGGTATTTGTCGCCACAAGGGCATGCTCGGAAATAACGGGACTGAGCCCTGCAAACACCTCGTGTTTGACCTCCGCATTTTCAAATACCGCTTCCACCACAAGGTCCGCCCCCGCCGCATCCTTGATGGATACGGTGGGCGTGATGCGGCTCATTATCTCGTCGAGGTCTCCCTTGAGTTTTCCCTTTTCAATCAATTTTCCAACCGACCACGATATGCCCTTTACGGCCTTTGCCAGGGCGGCATCTGAAACCTCGCACAAGGTGACGCGCAGTCCCGACTGGGCGCACACCTGAGCGATACCTGCCCCCATGGTGCCTCCGCCCATAACGAATACCTTCTCTACCTTCATGAACTATTTTCCTTTCAAAAGCTCGCGGGCTATTACCAGCCGCTGAATCTCGCTTGTGCCTTCATAGATTCGGGTAAGGCGCAGATCCCTGTAAAAGCGCTCAACCGGAAAGTCCTTCATGTATCCCATGCCTCCGTGGATCTGAACGGCCATATCGGCTATTCTATTGGCCATCTCCGTGCAGAAGAGCTTCACCATGGATGCCTCCTTGACGACCGCAGTGCCCTTTCTGTCCCTGAGGGTGGCCGCGTGATATAGCATCCGGCGGCCCGCGTAGATCTGGGTTGCCATATCGGCCAGCATAAACTGTATGGCCTGGAACTCTCCAATGGGCCTTCCGAACTGGACCCTTTGTCTGGCGTAATCCAGGGAGAGTTCGAGCAGCCTCTGGGCCGAGCCCAGGGCCGAGGCGCCCATGGTGAGGCGACCCTTGTCCAGGACCTTCATGGCGGTCTTGAATCCCTTCCCCACCATGGAGAGCCCTCCGATGACATTCTCAGCCGGGACCTGGCAGTCATCGAACAGCAGTTCACAGGTGTGACTCCCCCTCATGCCCATCTTTCGTTCAATGGCGCCAACGTAAAATCCGGGGAATGTCTTCTCAACAAGGAAAGCTGTGATGCCTCCTTTTGCCTTTTCTGTCTTGTTTGTCACTGCAAACACTGTTGCCAAATCGGCGATATCCCCGTTGGTGATGAAATGCTTCCTGCCATTGAGCATCCAAAAATCGCCTCGTTTTTCTGCCGTTGTCTGGATGTTGGCCGCGTCGCTTCCAGCCTCCGGTTCGGTGAGGGCGAAGACCCCTATCCACTCTCCGGATGCCAGGCGTGGGAGATAATGTCCTTTTTGCTCCTCGGTTCCATCAATCACTATGCCCTGGGAGCCTATGCCGTTATTGGTGCCGATTCTGGTGCGGAAGCAGGCGTTTGCCCTGCTGAGTTCCTCATAGACCATGCATTCGCCAAGGACCCCGATCCCAAGCCCCCCGTATTGCTCCGGGATGGAAAGCCCGAAGAGGCCCAGATCCCTCATGGTCTGGACGATATTATCCGGTATGCGGTCTTCATCTTCTACCTGCTTGCTGATCGGTTCAAGGTCCTGCTTTACGAAGCGCCTGACCGTCTCCAGCATCAGAGCTAAACTTTCGGGAATTTCATGTTCCATACTTTCTTCCTTACCAACCCCCACGCAACTGATGATCACGACTCATAAGTGATAGAAATCAATATGTTGAGAGTATATTTATTTACTGTGCAGAAAATCGGTGCTTTTCCTCCCGGGCTATAGCTGCAATCAGGATGCCATCCCAGTTTGTGGCGGCAGTATGGAATGTGTTTTCCCAATAAACCGGGGGGCTGTTTTAGCCGCGATATTTATGGATTCCAGCTTTAGATGTAGTGACAAAAGAAATTGAAAGAGGATTTTCATCCTCGTGGGCGACACAATTCGCTTCATGACGGTTTGGCAGAAAGACCGGACATGATTGTATAGAATGATAGACAGCAGGCCCAGGGTAAGATTGCATTGTGGCGGAAAACCATTATGCCATAGGCCAGAAAAGAAACTTAACATGGCGTAGAAAAATATAGACATGTATATTATAATCTACATATTTAGTTCTAAACGCCATGCCAGAATCTGGCACAACGAAGCATGAAAATGCCGCAGCTCATTCCAGACCCGATCCGGAATCAAGGTGAAAAAGACTGGATACCGGCCTGCGCCGGTATGACGATGGATTTTCATATAAACCCTCAAGCCCTGAAAGGGGCACAGCGAAAGATGAAAATCACCCCTCACCGATCCCCCCGTCGAGGGAAAGGGAATGATGCCGTCTTATCCCGACGTTTATATTGCAAAGGGGGAGGGGTAAAGAGAAGGGGGGCCATCAATACCAGTGCTCATTTGAGTCCATAGGCTCCCATCTTCTGATAGAGTCCTGTTCGGTGAATACCCAATAATCGTGCGGCCAGGCTGCGGTTTCCCCCGGCACGGATGAGGGCGCGCTCGATCGCGCCTCTTTCTGCCCGTGCTATTTCTTCCTTCAGGGGCCTGGGCGCGGAGGCCCCTTTATCTGCTGCCGGGACCTCTTCCAGCAGGTCCATAGGCAGGTGTTCTTCTCTAAGCGGGCCTTCTCCGGCTGCGGCAGCGGCCCTCTCTATGACGTTTCTGAGTTCGCGCACGTTTCCGGGCCACGGGTAGGATGTCAGCTTTGTCATGGCCTCCGCTGTTATGGGGCCTGCCTTGATCCTGCCTTCCTTTCTAATGGTCGAAAGGATGTGGTAGGCCAGGCGGCGGATGTCCTGGGGGATTGCTCGAAGGGGCGGGGTTTCAAGGTGGAAGATGTTGAGGCGATAGTAAAGGTCCTGCCTGAAGAGCCCTCGCTCTATCATCTGCTTGAGGTCCCGGTTTGTGGCGGCTATGACGCGGAAATCCAGATTCAAGGTGCGGTTTCCGCCGAGGCGCTCCACGGTCCTTTCCTGGATTACCCTCAGGAGTTTTACCTGCATGGGGAGAGGGAGATCTCCTACCTCGTCAAGGAATATGGTTCCCTTGTCCGCAAGCTCGAACTTTCCGGGTTTGCCCTTCTTGCTCGCTCCCGTGAAGGCACCCGGTTCGTAGCCGAACATCTCGGATTCAAAAAGCTCAAAGGGGATGGCGGCGCAGTTGACCTTCACAAACGGTTTGTCGCGCCTGGCGCTCAACTGATGGATGGCATGGGCGAATATCTCTTTTCCGGTGCCGGTCTCACCGGTAATGAGCACAGCCAGATCAGACCTGGCTGCCTGGGCTGCGACCGCCTTTGCCTTCCGTATTTCAGGCGATTCGCCTACGATCTTCTCAAGCGCAAACCAGTCGGAGTAAACCGCGTGGAGTTCCTTTTGGTAATAATCGAGCTTGTCTTCAAGTACCTCCACCTGTCTGACAAGATCGTTTACCTGCTGGATATGCCAGAACATCAGCTTTCCTACCGCCCCCACTATTTTTCCTTCCCGGTCTTTAAGGGGGATTCTGGCCACTATCCTTTCCCTGCCCCCCATTCTGAAGACGCGGCCGATCTCGGCCTTGCCCGTGGCTATCACCTGGGGGAGAAGACTATCGGGGTTCATTTCAAGGATATGCCTTCCAAAAAAATCATCCTGCGACACCTCGTAGAACTCCTCGGTATGCCTGCTTATGAAGCGTATGATGCCTTCCCTGTCCACAAGAATCTGTGATTCGTGCGGGTTTTCAAGTAAAGCATCCAGAAGCTCAGGTGGAATCTTTTCGTGGGGATAGCTCATTTTTACAGTATCCGTCCTTTTTTCTTAAAATCCCCCGGTCTTCCCCCGCGGAGGCTGAGGATATAGAATACTAGACAAAACGCGGAAGCTGCGCAACAGAACTCTTGGAAATCCCCCCTTGGAGTTATGCCCATCTAATGAAAGACTAATTTGACTGAAAGCGCTTCTCAGGCTAGTCTTTAACAATGGGGAGATGACTGATATGAAAGTAAATAGACTAATATACCGCAGCGGCCTTACCTGCCTCCTTGTGCTCTTTTTTTGCCTTTTATCCTTCAAGGCACTTGGTGCAGAAGGGAGGCCCAAGAATATTATCCTTATGATAGTTGACGGATGCGGGGCCGAGCAGTACACCCTTGCCCGCTGGGTCAAGGGTGCGGCTCTATCCTTTGAAGCCCATCTTACGGGGGCAGTCAGAACCTTTAACACCGATTCAGTCGTAACCGATTCCGCGCCTGCCGCATCCGCCCACGCGACCGGGGTTAGGACATCGGATAAGTTCATAAGCATGGGCCCCCACGGGAAAGAGACCCCCGGCCTTCCTGCCTCCCCGCCCGATCTGCGACTCAAACCCATGGCGACCATCCTGGAGGGTGCCAGGCTCAAGGGCATGGCTAGCGGAATCGTTTGCACCTCCAGGGTGACTCATGCCACTCCTGCCGCCTTCATGGCCCACACTACATCAAGGGATATGGAAGACATGATCATGGAGCAGGCTGTTTACCAGGGCGTGGATATTGTTCTTGGCGGCGGCATGAGGCATCTACTCCCGAAGGCAAAGGGCGGGAGCCGCGCAGACGGGGAGGACCTCTCTGCAGTGCTCGCCGGGCGTGGATATAGTATTATCAACACAAAAAGCGATCTAGATACGTTTAGACAGGGAAAGGCCTTCGGACTTTTTGCGGGAAGCCACATGGAGGCCGAGCTTGACAGGCCCGTCTTTGCCCCGGATCAGCCGACACTTGCCGAGATGACGGAAAAGGCGATCGAGATTCTGTCTTCCTCACCCAATGGCTTTTTTCTCATGGTGGAGGCAAGCGAGGTGGACTGGGCCTGTCATGCAAACGATCCAGCCCATCTGATCGGAGACCTTCTGATGCTCGACAAGGCCGCTGATATCGCCTTGAAATTCGCCGAAAGGGACGGAAATACCCTTCTTATAGTAGTCTCAGATCACAACACGGGCGGGATGAGTATAGGAAACCGTGGGACAGGGAGGACCTACTCTAAAATGACCCCCGGGGAGCTTATAGACCCCCTGAAAAAGATGAGGCTAACCGCTTCGGGCATCTGGCGGAAGGCCGGTGGGTCCAAGGGTCGCTTAAAGGAGCTTCTAAATCAATACTGGGGCATAGATCCGAGCAATGAAGAAATGAAAAGGATAAACGACCTCGCCTCCGATTACGGCTCCTATCCGGCGACCGCCATAGGCGAGGTCTTGAGTGCAACACGCACGGCGCTAGGCTGGACCACGCACGGCCACACAGGGGGCGACGTGCCTCTTTTTGCTTACGGGCCGTCAAGGCCGAAGGGAGTGTTGGATGCCCCGGCCCTCGGCTCGCTTATGGCCGAAGCCCTTGGATTGGACCTAAAGGCCCTGACGGAGAGGCTTTTTGCGGATGCCGAGGAAACCCTCAAGGGCTTCAAGGTCGAGCTTGATAGAGGCGAGAAGATGAATCCGGTCCTGCGCGTAAAGGCAAAGGACATCGCTGCCTCGATCCCCATTGATAAAAACATCCTCAAAATAGGCTCAGAAGACATCCTTCTTGAAGGCGTGGCGGTTCATGTTGAGGAGAGCGGAAAGACCTACATCCCCAGACAGGCGATTGAGGCGATAAAGCACTTGCCTGCCGCGAAGTGAGAGTCCATTCACGGCAACGTCTTTTCTCTCGAGAACATTTGCCTCAATGAATTGGCCGGCAGCGGAGTTCATGACCTGGGATACTTACCCTTGAGATATTCCTCTTCCCACTCCTGATAATCCTCAGGAACGGGTAGTTCGGGCAAAGTGAAAAGCCTGTCAACGGCCTCGGCGACGCGTCGCTGTCTCGACTGTTTCAGGTGATATTCCACTATCGCCTCCCGGACCAGGGTCCCGATCTTCTTATTTCGCTGAGTTGCTATGTCGTCCAGATCCTTGAACTGTTCTATGGTCAGCAAGACTTGGATTCTTTTCATATACTTCGGCATTATATACTCCCTGTTGGTGTATCAATTAAAAAGTATTATAAAAATAGTCTTATGTCAATACTATAAAGAAAAGGACATCGAATCCTCGATCCCCAGCTTTTTCTGTCGTCCTGCCCTTTGCCTTGACGCCGCTTTCTCCTCTAGATATCTACCTGTATAAAAGGCGTCCCCAACATTGCTTCCCCACATTCCAATCTTGACACCACATAATGAGGCTGTTATCATTAATTTAAGATTAAAAATACTACACTTAACTGGATTAAATCATCTAATTACGATTTCAATACCGCCGTCTTCTTGCTCAAGAGCAAGAGATATATCTATGTAGTTTTTATGGTATCATCTCAATAAATAGGGGGAAAGGTCAACGGGGTAGGAGCGCAGGGGTACGGCAACCTTCAACCGAGCGAAGGGCGATAATGGCCGAGGCGGGATATGGGATGCGATTTAGGGGACCCGTTTTATGGAGATGAATCCCAGGAAGCGGCCAAATTAAGTTCTTTTGCTCGTTGGGAGATGATGTCAGCGAGGTTGGGGATGTTGAAGGCGCCGGAGATTCGGTCATAGAGATAGGAATAGAAAGTGATGCCGAGTTTTTTGACTGTAGCTGACAGGGACATGAAGGTGTCCCATGCCTTTGTTCCTTCCTCTGTTCGGGTGCCGAAGCTCACTTTCCGTTTGCGAACCCGTGTTCGTGCGCCCAATTCTGCTGGGTTGTTATGCAGTGTGATTTCCGGATGATCCAGGACCATGAGCAAGGCGGATTTTTTGTCCTTGGTTCTGGCAATGCGCTGGTCGAGTGCGTCATATCCGGTGACAGTGGAGAAGAGGGTATCGAACTCATTTTCCAACCGGAGGTGGTCATCCATTGAAGGATGCTGTTGGTATGCGAGGAGCTGTCTGTAGAACTCCCAGTATTGATCCAGGAATGCGTCCAGGAGAGTTTGGTGATAGGGGACGCAGGGGTCGAGTTTTTTGTAGAGACGGCCATCGTGAACCCAACACAGAGACAGGGCTTCTGTGATCAGCTTAAACTGGGGGGCGTCATCGCAAATGAACATCCGAATGACAGGGAACTCCAACTGGGCATGGTAGGCGGCTATGGCGGCAGCATCCAGAACATGGGTTCGTTGCTGAGGTCCCAGGTTAGGGAGATGCGTTTCTATAAGGTTGAGAAAATCCTGTTCAGGGATTTGCTGGTGATGGGGGAAGGCGTGTAAAACCTGCGCAACCGGGGCGGGGAGTTTAAAGGCGTCCACATATCCAAAGGCTTCTTCATTGAGCAAAAAGGTTCGGTCCCTGAAGTTTCTCAGGACATCGATGACGGTCAAGCGGGTTTTATTGGGGGTGGTGAAGTAGGCCGTATAGAGGGGATTGCACAGGATCTGGCAATACTGATTTTGCCCGTTGACCCGGGTTGAGGTGTCGTCGATATGGTGCCAGGGGGTGCTCTTCAGGCCGGCCTCGTATAAGGCGTCCTTTTCCTGGTGAAAGGCGTCATGGCCCTTGATGAGGAAGTTGGAGAGTTGTCCTGCTGAGAGACTGATGTCGGCATCACCAAAGAGATCCAGAATCCTGGGCTGGGGGACGTTGGTGTCAAAGGCAAGCTTAATTGCCAGACTTTTGATTTGGGGTCCGAATTCTCCCTCGTAGCCGGGAGGCAAGGGGGCCAGATAGGTTTTTTTGAGGGAAGGAGAGTAATATTTTTCTTTCAGGAACAAGGTATTGTAGGCTTCTAATTTGATATCCTGGACGATAACCTCCTCATACCCCTTGAACTGAGCATCTTTGGGGAGAACGGTCTTGTCCACATGGCAAATTCGGCGCTCGTGGGTTTGTATGCGGTCTTTCTTGGTGGTCTTGTTTCTCTCTTTGGGTTCTTTCCTCTCATTTTCAGAGGAACAATTTTTCGAGGGACCTTTTCGACGCCGAATGTTAGGTTTTCCCTGTTCGCCTTTTAGGCGGTTGATTTCATCCCGCAGTTCCTGGTTCTGGCGTTTAAGATCCTGAATTTCCTGACTGAGGGTCTCGACAAGGTTGAGCAATTTGCAGATGCAGTCAAGGGCATCTTCAAGGCTGCTGATATTATTGAAGTCCAAACCGGTTAACATGGTCTGCCCTCCGCTGTACGGAGTCTGTGGCGAAAGTCCTTGGTAAGCGGATAGACATAAACGGCCTTCTTTGAAAGGGTCGGCGTCGTGGACTTGCTGAGTTTACCCCGACCCGTGGTGTTGCCGACATATATCCAGTTGTCCGCTTTGTAGCAGGTCCCCTGGAATCTCTCGGTATCGATGAAGGTCTCCAGCAAATAGACGGGATGGTTGTAAACAACGGCCCAGTCTGCTGCTACCTGCCGACGGTTCAGGGCCAGGATATGAGAGGCCAGATGAGGGACCGCGACCCATGGCAACACCAAGAATCTTGTATTGTTAATGATCAGGGAGAGATTTCTCTGACGGGTTTCCGGCGACCATCCGATAAATCGATCCCTGACCCCTATGTACCATGGCGCTGAACTCCAGGCCAGACAGGCGATAGGGCGATCATTGGAAAACGCAATATATTTGAGATGCTCTCCAACGGGCTGAGTATAGCCCAAGTAATGATGCTCACTGATCAGGCTGTTGAAGACTTTTTCCCATTGGGTTCGACGGGCTTGCTTGAGATCGATAGGATGCAAATCTCGAACAGACCCTTGGATGGGGGTCCTGTCAACCTCTATATTGACAGGTTTTTTTCGATTGGCAAGAGGGTTGGGAAGCTTACACTTGGGAGGCGGCAGCTTGATCAGGCCTTGTGATTGCAGCAGCAACAGGAGGCTGCGGCAGACCATGTCTTTGAGTGCGCCATTTGTTTGTTGCCACTCCCATGCCCTGCAAACCTCTTGGGAAATAAAGCGTCTGCTTCCTGAGGGATAGGCCGCTATGATTTTCCTGATGATGTCAACGTCGCCATCGGTAATGTCACGGCCCCGATATGTTGTGACGATCTCCATGGACGGCAGGATAGACCATCAAAGATCGGAACGCAAGAAAAATCGGAAGGCATTAACAAAAAAAACAACTCCAGGGGATGCTGCTACCCCTATTTATTGAGATGATACGTTCGGTCAACGTGGGCTCCACCAGAAGAAGGCTTAGC
>Ga0210036_1002791_pt1 | contig 18035 bp, 14 predicted proteins | sample CryGeymeta201515_FD_185469 | JGI IMG/M metagenome (GOLD analysis project Ga0210036, IMG submission 185469) | Groundwater microbial communities from Crystal Geyser aquifers in Utah, USA - Crystal Geyser metaG 2015-15 (SPAdes) (version 2) | ecosystem: Environmental > Aquatic > Deep subsurface >...
AATTTAATTCATTCGAATAAACGTATTAGTCTATTCGTGTATTAAAATAAAATGGTCAAGCCCTTTTAAGCTAGCATTTAACAGGTAGCTGCTGAACCACTTTAATTTAATTCATTATTTAATAAAATCACACTGAGATAGTAATTAGATCACATGCTGTTAAAAATAACGGTTCATATTACTTAAGCCCAACAAATGCTACTTCCAGAAACAACCCCGGGATTGTGTTTTTCCCCATCCCGGGGCAGTTTTGGAAATCCCGGGGTAGGGATATCCCTCGATTGGTGACAACACATGTCCTTTTCCGTATTTTCAGTCATGAGTATTCGTGAATATATCTTTTTCATAAAAAATCCACGTCTGTCGACATGATCTATCTACCTACTCTACTAGTAGTAGCTAGTAGACTACTACTAGCTACTACTAGTAGGCTCTACTGCTACTAGCTACAGTAATAGTCTACCATAGTTCGACTCTATTCTTTTACAGTATGTATTAGACTAGACTAGTCGCTACTACTAGTCTACTACTCTTATGCCAGACGTCAGATAGAAGAGAAGAATAACATCATATTCTTCTCGTGATATAATTTGATATTTGAATTCCACCACGCAGAAAATACCTACGACCTACGAGTAATCAAGCAACAAGTCAAATGATAAAGGCTTTTCTGATTTCGCTGCTGTTTCTGGCACCAGCGGTAGTAGCTTTCAGTCCAGTCTCTCCTCAGAGTCCAAGTATTCCTTTTTCATCTGCACTCTTCCACTCGTCTTCACCCCAAACAGAATTGGGAGATAACCATGATGTTCGTGTTCAAAAAGAAGTTTCTCGACGAGTCGCATTGGTCATGGCGGCAGCTGTAGCAGCTACAGGAAATCTTCCCGACGCCGAAGCTTATTCCCTGGCTACCAAAGTAGAGAGTATTGAATACGAAAATTTGAGCACCGTTAATTCGAATGGTGCTCCCGAGAAACATTTGCCCCAGGTCGAAGTGGCAGAAAACAAGTCGTCATTAACAGTTACCGTTCCACATGTTATGGACCCACAGAAACCGCACTTTATCGAATACATGTGGTTGGAAGAAGTCGGTACCAAAAAAGTGTTGGCCGTACAAAAATTTACTGCCACGGATCCTGCTCCGCCAACGTTAAAGGCGTCCATTAACGAAGGAACAAAACTCAAGGCACTTTTGTACTGCAATCTACACGGTTTGTGGCAAGGAGAGCCACTAACAGTATAAGTAGTAATGTTATTGTTGGTGAAAAAATTTAGGAGAAAGGAATCACACGCACAAAAGTGCTTGCAGGTGGTGGCTCGGAGTGAGCTCGGTGAAATTCAAGTTCGTCCAATAGAATTTGAAAAGAAAGCAACCATATATTAGCCTCTTAATATAATGCATATCTATCATGTTTCTACTTTTTCTAAATGCTCGATTCTACTCCGAAACATGCATCCTAAACCAGTTTCATACTACGATTCCTGATCCTGAGCCAGCAACTGTTTCACCTCTGCACGATCTGCTTCAATGTCAATGAGCTACATATATCATATTCAAGAATAGGACAGCGATGAGTGTGCAAATGGGCAATACCGAGTTCGAAACAAACAAAGTATTATTATTCTTGCCCTTTCAAGGCGGAACATAAAACCTACCATTGCCAAGTGGAAATCATGAGACGACAGTCCTCCCAGAACATGCGTATGACATCGCACTTGCGACACGACTTGCCAAGCTTTCTTGTTGGGAATAATCCGTCGCTCCAATTTGATGGAAGGGTAATGAATGTTAAGCTGGGCGACAGCAGCAATTTTACCCACAAACCTGGATCCCGATATGAAATCAGGATGAACATACTCTCGAATCAATCCTTGTGGCGGGGGAGGGGCAGGTGGGTCAGTAGTATTGTCCGCTGACAAGTCATCAATAGTCTCGCCTTCTTCAATCTTCCAACCAGGATTCAGTGTTGCCAGAAGTGTATTGGCCTCCCAAAGAGGCAAAGGCTTTCCGCCTTGACCGTAGGGATCGCATTTGGCAGTAGGGCGCCTGGCAAAAGGATCAGGCCGTTCCTTCTTGTCCAGAATACAAGTTGTTGTATGATAGTAGTTTCGTCTATTTTCGAGCATTGCGTGAGAATTGGTCGGCGGGATGCCAGATGACGTGGTTGCTACAGATTGGGGGCAACACGATGTGTTCAATGAAATGCATCTCTGTGGCTTGAAATCGATGAGTCTTGTTGGTAAAACATACCTATGCAATATTGTGTCAACCTTGCGTATTGTAGTCATTATTGGAGTACATGGAGCTAATTTTCTTGCTACTACTATTTCAAGTATCAATCAGTGTGTGTAATTTTGATGAATCTGTGAGACAAAGATGTTGTTATGATTATTATTTTGGTCTGGGTCAAAAAATTCTTGACCCATTTTGACCGCTGGACAAAACCTGACAAAAATAACACGTCTTATTTTTAATGATGTCGTTGTTGTGCAATGTTTTTGTCTTTAGAAGCAAGCTTGAGTGTTTCACCGAGCAACTGTGCTTCCCTGGATTTCAAAATAGTTACTGTACTCTATTTGTGACGAGAAGTCGTTCTTACGCTTGCATAGTTTCGCCTCAAACCAAATCGACGAAATCAAAAGCTTTGCTAGAAATGACAAAGCTAAGAATAAACAAAGTAACAAAGAAGATATTGTTTATGTACTAGCTCTGGCCATATTCCTGTATCCTGTTCCAAGACAAGTCATGATAACAGTCTTCGTATCATGATCTGGCTTGATTTTAAATTCCACGTCAAATGCCTGCTTGTACAACCGTAATGCCTCTATCGTGTACTGTGTCAGAGCGCCTAGTCGTATACGAGAGACATCCTCAGGTGTCAAGCACATGAGAAGCAGCGCCAACGATTGACTGGACGTATCTACCACTCCTCCTTTTCGCACTTCCTCCAGAAGCATGGCAGCAGCTCGCTTTCCCGTCTCCTCGGGTAGTTCCATATTTTTCTGAAAACAAGTTTCTGTCGTAAGAGCAAGTCCCGTGGTAGATTCTGCCGTGAGCACCATAGAGAGTGCAGGGCTGGGTCCGCAGCCATTTTTCTTAGGCGTGTGCACATCCGTAACGATCCAAATATCAGGTAGCAACCTTTGCAATAATCCCTTTGCCGCGTAAGCAGCCCGTGATGCCATCGATGATGATATAATTTTACAAGTGATTGCCGATCCTCTGATTCGCTTAATTTTTCCTGTATCTGTAAAATCGATGGGAGTTAATTCTCGCACAATGGGACAATAAAAATCCACTGCATAAAATATTACGTAGGTTAGTGATTTTGCGAATGAGGAGCAAAAAGGCAGCAGTTGCAGTTACTAAAAGCAATATCAGACAAAAAATTGATTCACGCAAAGTGTATGGTACGTACCAAGCCCGCCGCCTAGTGGAGCAGCCCCTCGTTTTACAACACGAATTTGTGGCCCTTTCTGGACCAACATTGGGTCTTCATGTTCACTGACAACTCCAAGTCCGAATTGTTCTAAAAGTGGCAGTACAGCTGCCCTAAAATAATCTGGGGACGGGTCTAAATGCGCGCATCCATCTGTAATGCCCTTCAATTTCAAGGAAAGTGGCTCTTTGCCAAAGAAAGCCAACGGAAGAATTCCCTCCAGGTACCATCCAATAGAACGTGCACTCTTCCTGCCATAATCTGAATCCTCTTCCCCCATGTCATCCTTATCCATTACTGGACATTGATGCTCAATCTGCCCTCCCAATAAAACTCCCGGCTTGAAACGTAATTGTGTTCCCGTCGAATTGATTTCGATTTTGCTGCCATTGGTCATGGAATCCAACAATCGCAAAAAGGAAGCTTCATTTTCTCGCAAACCAGGTGCTTCCAAATCTTGATGTCGAATGTTGCGAATCCAGATGGGCCGATGCGACAAAAGACTGACGGCCAGGCGCAATCGAAATTGAACAGCTCCATCATCAAACACAAGCGTATGGGATTTGTTGCCCTGTTTTGTTGTGTTGCTCATCTCGTTCGTTCGTCTTTCAGTCTTTCAGTGGATGGTATTGTTGTTTATCTAGAACCGTTTATTGGCTCCCCGTTACTTTTAAGCTGTCAATTCCTGGTTATTTAACTTGCTTCTCAATTCAGTAGTGGCGATCCTTCGAAATAAATAAGAGTGGACTGAACTGAAGAAAATGTTGTGGCAATAAATTTGGTTTTCAAGCGAAGATAGAGGGCGACACGGGTGGTTGTGGTCGCTGGAATGGCCAGTATGCATGACTGAATATCTCTAGAAGTAATGTGCTACCATTATTCGAATTTTTCTGCGAGAGATCGCATCAATGTTTTTGGAGGTACTCTATCTATCTACTTACTCCGGCGTACTAGCTAGAGTAGTCTAGTAGTTAAGCTCTCGATTAGTTGTAGAATTTGGCGCAGCAAGTTGACCAAATTGTAAGCACTTGCCTGTGGCCACTTTGTTCATATCAGATCAGGAAGAACGATAGCAGCATGGGAAGATCAGTCTTTACATTGAATCTCTTCATAGCCTTGGTTTCAGCTTGGATACCAGGCATGGTATCGGCATTCTCCACTACTGTACCAGCTTTCAGAGTCAGACCACGTTCGTCCCCCTCGTCATCCCCAAGGTTCTCCTCCAAAGATAACTTTGACATGTCGGAACTTTCCAGGCGCATTGAAGGCATTCAAATAGCTGACACTTTATTGGGGGCTGACACAGATGCGGATAACGAGAATATCTTGGAGCTTCCAGTTATTGTCTTTGATGCTCTGTTGCCTGGTCAGCGGATATCTGGTCGAACATCGGACGAAACCTTTTCCCGATTTTTGGCCCGTCTAGGACTCGGAGGCCTCTTTTGTATGGTCAGTGTGGATTTCAGTCAACGAAAGATACGGCGCAATGGCGTAGTCTGCAAGATTGAAGTTATTGACTCGCCAAATGCTGAATGTGTAGGGGATAATGGTAACATTTTGTCAGAAGTCCAATTTCAAATTGTGGGGCTACGACGCTGTCGAGTAGTAGGACAACCCGAAGGAATGAAGGCTCGGATAGGACGATGGCGCGGTCAATATGATCCTGATGGTGAAGAAAAGGTTTTGGGCTTTGGAGAAGAACGATTTGTCGACGTTGAAGAACATGTTGCGTCGCTGCCAGCCAATACGAATACATATGGATCAGAGGAGGAACATCTAAGCGTTAAAGATTGGAATGATTTATCTGTCGATTGCGCCATCCAAGACGTTGACAGCTACGAAGCAGAGACGATAGAAAAAGCGGAATCATTGATACCGCTGTTGAAAAAATGGCTTAAGCTGGCTAGTGACGCCAAAACTTACGACAACGCGGATGTGGTTGCACTCTCTCGTGTTATGAAAGGTCAACCAGGTCTACGAGTGGATCCTGCGGCACTGTTACGTAAAGTACAGGGTGAGCTTGGCGAGCAGCCCCCTGCAATACATCCTGTTGCTTTTGCTTTTTGGGGTGCCGCGCTCATCAATCCACTTCCACCTCTTGGAGTTTCACCAGAGATTAGAGGCAGAGTGATGGAAGCACCAGATGCTATTTCCAAATTAAAAATACTGGAATGGGGGACCAAGCGATCGATCGCGAATCTTGAAGGTACAGCTCCATTGTAGCTTTATAGCTCTCGTAAAATTCAAGTAGATTAGAACATCGTTTTCCAGTGTACAAACTGATGAATTTAAATTAACTGCGAGCTGACTTCTATTCTGGTTTGCTGTTTATGTATTGCGCTCGCAGTTGGTGGACCGGGCCAGCTGTAGCTAACTTTCTCGAGGAAAGTATGTATAAGATCAGTGTTTCTCTTTCTTGGGAATTTCTTCCCACTTGCTGGGAGAATCGTTGTCGCTTTCTTCGTCACCATCATCATGAAACGATGAATTAGTCGAGACAGTTCCATTTTCTGTGCAAATCTGATCTGGTGGGGTTGAAGCATCTCTCTGAAGTAAAATTCGGAGTTTCGTTCGGTCAGAGTTTGTATTTCGCTTGCCAGTTTCAAGAGCTTCGAGGCAATTGTCAAGGACATCCGCGATTCGATAATGCAACTTAATCATAGCTATATGCTCGTAAGCAGCAATGGATCCTCGTCGGAAATGGCGGTAAAGGTCGTCGAGAGTCGGATCGCTTAAAATAATTGTGTAATCAATCCAATGAACCTGTGGCACCAGAGTGGTGGTTCCATGATAATCTTGAGTCAGCAGGGTTGATGTGAAACCTACTGCAGCTTCCAACTCATTCAAAAACCGGAACTTGGCTTTCATATCATTCTTCAAGTACATTTCCAAAGTGGCCAAGAGAAAACCACCTCGCCAACTGTGCTCATTGCTACCACTGGACCATCTGCTCGGCCTTCCGACTCCACCCTTTGGGTTAAAGAAGAAAGGAACAATATGTGGGTTGCATTGAGCTGCGACAAAAAACTGACAGTTCAACATCTCAGCAAGTCCGTTGGTGGGAATATCGTTATCGATAGATCCATCAAAATACGTCTGGTCACGAGGATTCTCAGCGACCGTGCCATCTGCCAATTTGTATTGAAGCTTGACAGGAGGCACAAAACCGGGCACAGCGGCACTCGCAAGAATAGCAGAGGCGAGGGTTACATTGGGCGCCGACAAATGATTAAGCAAAACTGCCGGAGCCTTTTTTGCTGTGGCCGATACAGTAACGCAAAATAAGCGTCCAGTCTTTTTGTATGCCTCTTCAAATGTCGTATTTCCCATGGTGAACCACTTGACGAGTTCAAGCCATTCGTCAAATGAGAACATGTGACCATGTTTCCATAGGCTCTGCATACGCTCCGACCACGTGCGTGAAAGACACGTAAATTTCTTCACAATGACTTCGGGCTGCATATCCCGAAGAATTTCTTCATCTGTACGCGTACAAATGACTGCTCGAGTAGTTGAGTATAGTAATCAAAGAGAAGGTCAGTAAAGAAATTAACGAGCCAAGGGCAAGAGAATCAAAAACGAATACCGGCCAAGAATATTGGAAACAATAAACTTACGCGCGGCAACAACCGAACCTGCACTAGTACCACTGATGATATTTGGTAAAACACCAGCTTCGAGTAATCCACGTATATGGCCAAAATGGTACGATCCCATGGTGGAGCCACCACTGAGACACAGCGCGGTTCGACCATATGCAGTGCGCGCTCGCCTAAAGAAATCAATCATTTGTTCACGGTGAACTTTTGTCAAGTGAGGTCCAGGCGGCCTGGGAGATCCAGGTAAAAGTCTCTGAATAATTTCCTGCTGCTTTTGGTCTTCCGACTCGGATTCAAGCGATGAAACAGAAACGTCGGTTACAGCACTGCTGCTTGCCCTCGGGTGTGGTCTTTCGTCAAATGACATGGAAGTGGCAAACCGGATCAAGGATTTCCAAATCTTGTCCTTTTCAATGCGGGCCTTTCGATCGAGTGTCTCTTCGTAATCTCGCTTCACATCGCTCGATTCTTCTTGAAAATCTTTCAGCTCATCTGGTATTTTGAGAGCCTCATCCGTTACCCATTCCATGGTCTTGGCAACTTCTTCAATAAAATCTCGCACAATGTGCATAGGTTCACCAGTATTGGTGTAAGAAAATAAATCTTCACTCATGATTCCACCCACATTTTTTCTTGTACACTGTTGCAGGACGGCCAAGGCCAAGAGAGGATCGTTTTTGTGGCGTGCACTCTTCAAATCCTTAATCAACTCAATGATAAAAGACCAATTGTATCGCCTGGAAGTATTGGCAGGCTTCTTTTGCCAGAGGTCACGTTTTTGTGATTTATCCAGCTTACGTGCCACCTCATACCATTCTTCGTATGACTTGGCATTGGCCATCTGTCGTCGCAATTTTCGGTGTTTTCTTTTGGCAAATAGCAATTCTGCCAACTTTATACCCAACCGGATCACGATGTACACACAAAGTTCCACGCCGATTAAAAAGTACGTAATGCCGAGAACCGGCCAACGCAAAATACGTGCCGAAATTCCGTGCATACGTCCGGGAATGATGCTCAAGACGCAGAGCGTCAGTATAATGCCACCAAACGTGCGCCAGAGAAAGACACCAATTTTCCAGTCCATCATGGGCCATTCTCGCGATACCCACTGGTACCAGGAGCTGGGCGTCGTGACACTTTTGTGCCATTTCTCCAGTGCCTGGGTTAGATTCAACATTTCCGCTGCACTAATGCTTCCGTCCTTATTGGAATCAAAATGACGCAAAAGAAATTCCTCCACGGAATTATTTCCACCAGCTCGCATGGTCTGCTCCCAAAGCTGATTTAATTTGGCTCCTGGTGCTCCGGGCAGTTCGACCTGCAGGTCCATGGCATTATCTGCCCAGTGTTTTGGCAATAAAAAATGGAGAAAGCTGGAGAAGGCCAACTTGATATAGTCTTTCAAATCCGCAAAGAGACGTGCCAGCAAAATGGGAAGGGAAGCTGTTACAGCTGGTATGACATCTTTTTTGTAATAATCGTAGACAGATTCAGCTGTCACTTCTTCCTCTTCGGTGTCAAGGTAGGCTCCACTCGTCATCGTTGCAGATCTTATTGTATCTGTCATCTGTTGCATTAAACGAAATCGCATTCAAGGGAGAAAGGGGTTGTGTATTGTTAAATGGATTTTATTAGCTGTCTTTTGTATGTTTGTAAAAATCGTGTATATTAGACACGTAGCTGTGGTGAGAAAATAATAATAAGATCAAAAATAATAGTCGTGACTAGCCGTGTGTTGGAGCTCGGTCGTAAATTTTGTTGGTGATTTTTTTATGTTTCCGATTGTGTTCGTTTTAAAGTAGAGTAGTCTAGATTTCCTGTAATAATAATAGTCATCATCTCAATTGATTTTCCTTCGCAATCAACGGCTCGAGGCGGGCAGATGGCAAGGAAAAAGTGCCAAAAGGACGATTTGGAACTCATGAGCGCTCTTTTCTAGTCCTGATTCATTTCCTACTCGTCCTGGTGACAGGTTGTCGATGTTCTTCGGAAAAATGAGAGTGCTGACGAATGTGAACCGGACATGTATTGTCATCAGCAAGGACAAAAGAGAGAGCGTCATGATTCTTAAAATCAAGGTCTAAAATTGAAACTTTCCCATTGATTCTTCAGACACTCCTTCATCAAGATGCCGCGCTAGACTACTACAGTAGCTACGAGTAGCTACGAGTAGTCTAGTACACCGGAGTAGCTACTAGCTAGTAGGTGCTTTCTGCTGATCGACAGTACAGTACTATTATTTTTGTCCGAGTAGGTTCATACATACTGCATACATTATGCCGAGCGCTCGAACATTGCTTACTTTTGCACGGATCCCCAAAGCAAGGCAAATGAAGAAAGTTTGCGTAATACTGTAGCAGACTTCCAGTGTCAAACGAAGTACTCCATTCACCAAGAGAAAGTCTGTGATTTTTAAATAAATGAAAGGATGGCTGGCTGTCTCTCATTTTGCAGCAATAGATATTTACCATCTAATACGGTACTACCTGGTAGCTAGTTACAAGAAAAGGAGCACCAACGTACCTACAATAACTCCTTATTCTCCATACAGACAAAGGTAAGCTTGGGCGTACCGTCGTACTACTACCCCGTGAGATTGCTCGTACAACGTACGACACTAGCAGTAGTTTTTACCTGGTAGTAGAGTAGTTCGGTTGCCCAAGTCCCGCTGTCAATCCCGGATGGAAAATATAATAGAGTATCTACAGAATCAAGACTCGAAAACGAGACGTATTCCGAGCACCTTCACTCTCAACTCTCAACGCTTCTGATGTTGAGATGGGAACAACATTAAAAACAAAGCAAGTAACACCCTCTGCAACATTAAAATAACTAAACAAGATAACAACATCGAAATGGGGCTCAAATCTATGTTCAAGAAAGTAAAGAATATCGTAGCCTTTTCAGATAAAGATGACGGCGATAAAACTGACGAGGATGCTCCACCACTTCGCTTCGAAAAGGCCATCATTGCTATGCACGGAATTGTAAATCAGGTCAGCAAAATTGATCCGGATGGAGTCGATGTGGTCTGTTTTCCAGGAATGGGCGGAGAAGGAGGACTCGAGCATGATATTTACCGCAATATCAAAGACACGAAAGGGTTGGAGGTCATGGTAACAGCCCAAGAACCCAAAGGTCCCTGTAAAATGGGACATGCCATAGATGTCGTCCTCAAAGAGGCATTTGAAAAGAAGCGACCTTGCACTATCTTGGTGTTGACGGCGGGGCGTCCCGATGATTACGAGGAATTGAGTCAGTCACTGGCTGCGGCAGCCAAACGGGTCAAGTCGGAACGAGATTTGACCATTACCTTTGTCCAGGTAGGAGACGACGAATGGGCGACCAACTATTTACGCCACCTTGACAACAACTTGACCACGACAAATTCGGATGGTAAGGTTATTGATATTGTAGATTCCGTCAAGGACGAAGATATTAAGGCAGCACTCAAGGAAATAAAAAAGAACCTGAAGGATGGCAATAAGGCCAGTGGTGCAACGGGCGCCCTGGCAGGAGCATTTGCTGGTGCCGCCCTGGGAGTTGGTGGAATGTATCTAGCAAATAAGATGTACGCCAAAAAAAGGCGCGAGGGATGGAATGGAAAATGGAAGGCTTCGTATGAAGGAGCAGAGATTTGTACGCTCAAAGTAAAAGACGACATGGAGGGCAACCTCACGATCAAGGGCTGGCCCGACAATCAAGTTTCTCTTGGAAATTACATTGAAATGAACAATGATGGCTTGAGTATAATACATATGACTCCCGATGCTCCAGAGGATATTGTCGTTGGCACGATTGAGGATGAGCATACCATTCTATGGGACGACGGAACAAAATGGGAAGAGATTCCTCCCAAGGGAGCTCACTGGACCAAGTACGCTGGGGCAGCTGTGGGCGGTGCTATTGTTGGTGGTGCCACTGGATTTCTCTTGCAGAAGAGCTTTTTCAAGAAGGCTTCCAATAAAGTTGAGAGTGATTATGTCATTGTTTTGGATCGAAGCCAAATGATGGCCATTCCAGATACTGGAAAGTAAAATTTTGATGTGCTTTCTTGGAGTGGAATGCAATATTCCAGTAAAAATAAATGTAAAAATATTGAGGAATAGATCATTTTCATTTTGCATAATGTATTCGTATTCGCCCTTCTTTTCTCCTCCCAACTAGCAACAGCCTCTGAATGGTGAACCTGTAGTATGCCGGCTCATCATAGTGGGCGACCATGAGCAGCAGCAACTCTGAGCGATGAAGGAAATTGCTGTTTCTCCAAATCAAGACAAATAATTAACACCACAGGGTGTTATCTACTTTGCCTCACATCCTACGGTCCGCAACTATTTCCTCATCACGGAACGAGATGACGATGACCCATGTTGTGCTCTGAAGATGCAGTCGCCATAAGTATCAAGTGCCGATCAGAAGAGTGGCACGCCTGGCGCTTTTATCCCACCTCCGATCGATTGCGTAGACATTTTCTAGCTAGGTCTGAGAAAATTGAAGAACAAGAATACTCCGGGTTGGTTGTGTGCCCAGAAGAGACCGGCGCGGGGTCTCATCAAGGCAATTCGAGCTTACCAAACACAAGGCGACGACAACGAAAGCCATTTCACGTCCTTGCCTGATTATCTCATTATTGTAGACGATGATACCTATTACAATATGGAACATTTTTCTCGATACAATACTTTCATTCCAAACAATCAAGTGACAATCCTCAGGAGCGCAGCGATGGCAGTGCAATGATTGCACCCTGTCTTATCACACAGCCCGTACGATATCCTCACGGTGGATTTGGGTCAATTTGGTCTCAAGCCTATTTATTGCGACAACTACCAAAATTTGACAGCTCTTTCGATATTGGAGAAAAACCAATATGCCAGGCCATTCTCAAAGAGAACGGAGCAGAAGAAAAGGCTGTCTTTGAAGAAGGCATGCATTTATTAGACTTGTTGGAAGCGTATACTACCAAAGATCCTTTTGTGAATTACAAGAATTGGACCGTCGGATACTGCATGCACAGCGACATTGTCTGGGGGTGTTTTATGAATCTGCTGACGAGATAGCTTTCTCCAAGATACAAAATTAAACTGTGGGATATAGCCTTCCCGGAAGATGGATCAGAGACACGATCGATTCTTTGTCACAAAGAGTACGATAACTGCAACGCAGAAGAGCCCGTGTGTCATTATCAAAACTCTAAAAATATGACAGATCTATTTCAAGAGGACATAAGCGAAACGAACGCAGCAACGGCAGTGAATTCAGTGCTGACACAAGTACATGATTATGTCCAGGACTAAAAGTTCTTTTGTTTACTATTTTATGAAATTATGTTGATACACGAAACGCTTTGAAAGGCATGCACGATCGCTCCCCTCGAACTAGAGAAAATCAGATCAGAGCCAGTCCTAGAAGGTGCTGGGCTTGCATCTTTTTAGTCTTTCATTGTAGCAGTGCTCACTCGGATGCTTAACTTTGCAAACATCCTTGCACCTTCCACCGTTGGGCTTGATCAAAAAGCCTGAATGGAACCACTCCGCTGTATTTGTTGTCGTTTTCAGTTTTTGGTTTTCCTGTTTCATTGCATGCTTGTGATTGTTCATTGCATGCTTGTGATTTTTCAGGAAGCCTCGTCGAAACCACTCTGCATGCCCCTTATTGCTGTATTGTTTCCCTTCAGCTTGGACAAAAATTCGTCGTTTTGATATTTCCTTTTGTGGCGCCCGCATGCACAAGACACCGTCGCTCAAATATGCGTTCACCTTAGATGTGTCGACCTTGTTTGGATAGATGGTGTAGGACTGTTGTACCGGGAGACGACCGCCATATCGCTTCGCCGTTACAGTTAGTTTTCGCTTGTCTTGTGAAAGCAAGACGGTTACATCTTCAATTTTGGCTCCTGGAATGTCCAGTTCCTGAAAGAACTCTCCCTCTGAAGATTGCAAAGGAGGTTCACCAGCTTGGACACAGATACAAGATTCCGACGGAGCCTCTTGTCGCTTTGTCTTAAGTGCTCGAAGACAAAGGACGCCATCGGTCAAGGAAGCGTGAAAAGAATTAGGGTCAAGACAGTACTCCTGAAGAGGAAGCTTCTTCTCGTATCGTGACTTGCTACCGCGATGTGCCAGGGCAATGATGGTGTCATCGTTCGAGTACTCGACAAAAATGTTCTCAGCCTTGACACCGGGAAGGTCGGCCTCAGAGAAGTAGTGTTTATCATCCTCGTAACAAAAGAATTCGTCATCCGATTGAGCAGTAGGCTGCATCTCAGTGCCTCTTTCCACGGCTGTGGTATGGTGATTCTCGTGAGGAACAGTGTTGGACGCCTGTATGTATTCAGGCACCCAGCTTGGAGATGTCTTCCACTTTCCCGCCGCTGGTAGTCTATGAAAACCATCATTAAACAGACATTCAAAACCCTCGTGTGTGTAAGGCTGAAAACAAGGGAATTGTTCGCACCCAGAGATAACCATTTTAGTGTCTTCGTAGTGTTCTTTTTATTTTATTAAATTTTATCAAAAAATGATGCTTGAGAATCGGACGCTTTTTATCAGAAGGGATGCACGTTTCGCAGATGGGACCAATGTGGTTCGTGTTGGAGTCGTCATCATCAAAGCTTACTCTGGTAGAGCCCTTGCCCCGTCAAAAATGCAACATAGCGGAACAGAGCACTTCCTGTTTCTTCACAATAAATATCTTTGAGAAATGTCAACTTCTCATGCTTCTGAGATATACCGTCATACTCGATTATTGTAGTACTATACTTTATGAGAAAACTACAAATGATTTGATTTCCAGAAGTTGATCAGTTCTGATGATTACGCCCATCCCATGACGCGATGAAAGAGAGGTGTCGACGTAGGCATTTCTATCTACTAGCTCTAATGAAAGAGAATGAATGCCGCAGTTATAGGAAGGACCTCAATTTGTTATGTCTCACTTTTCTTCTAGAATAGCCACGCCTTCTTGCATAGTACTCGAATCAAGCACTCAGTGTGTAGCTAGAGATGTAGGAAACTATGAAGTATTCTTTTCTTCTAGAATAGCCACGCCTTCTTGCATAGTACTCGAATCAAGCACTCAGTGTGTAGTTAGAGATGTAGGAAACTATGAAGTATCCCACGGCAATGCAAAACTAAATGTATATAAAGGGTATGTGTACACAGACAACGTTCTTCCTTTCTCTTGTGTTCACTCAGAAAAGACAAAAGCAACATTCGACTAAAGTAGGAAGTGAATAATCGAGGTGAGACAATCCATTGTTATTCTTTATTCTTTTCAGAAAGCTATTGAATCCCAAATCACCAATCAAACGACAGCGTGGGCTTCGCTGTAGAGCTAAAGAGCTTCATAGATGGCTTCGAGGGAAAGCTTTGGGTTCGCACCGACCAACTTTTCGTCCCAGGAGGTGATGCTACCCTCGGTGGCACTTGGTCGACCTGGCGAGGGTCGATCATTTGTACATCCGTCTTGGTACTTACTATATTCTCTTTGGGCTGTCGCAAGCATAGAAATCATTTTACGAAAAATTAGAACGTCTCTGCAAAAAGGAACCGAACAGCAGTGTGACACAGTGACACATAATGCACTACAAACTACAAACCACGACTATAATTTTACCTTGAATGTCGGCAGGGCTCTCGACCACGCTTTTGCAGCTTTGGCCTTCGATGGTAGGTTTCTCACGACCGCTGGTGATGCCATAGTGAATCGAATGATAATTGGATGGCTTTACTGTCGTCGCTGGATTTAATTAATTTTTGTTTTTGCGAGAAGATATTATGTTTAGTCTCAATGGAGTGTGGAGGACACATTTTTTGTTTGTAGTTGCTCTCCGAGAGTCTGGTCTTGTCTGTGATGAGTTCATTTTTATGTAGACCTCTTGATTTCCATAGCACGAATGATTGTCAGCAGTGGCAACCACTATTGGTGGTACTACTAGCTAGTACTGTAGAGTACAGTAGCTACTACTACTAGTAGTAGTAGCTACTGTAGTACTCTAGTACTACTAGTAGAGTACTCCTCCTCCTACCTCCTACCTACTACTCTAATACTAGTAGCTACTCGGAGTACTACCGTAAGTACAGTACAGCACATTGGAAATTCGCATCCTTAACTCTAGCTACTAGTCGTGATGATCCCACGTCCCAATATTTATTTTTCACCTATGAAAGATCAGATCGGATGATGATCAAAGAAATAAATGAATACTCGGGTAATAGGAGCGCGAAAAACAAGGATCACAAAGAAAAAGTGGTCTAATGGTAATCATGTGCAACAAGCATGAGCAAATTGCATGTAGCGTCCTGCAAAGCCTCACGGGAACTATTACGGGAGTGTGTATTCTCAATGTAGTGCTGGGCGTTTGTTTCATTGGTACAATCTCAGTATTGCAATCGTTGGGACACCCACAAGCCACAGGATGGGTATCGGCTCTTGGGGCCTCCGTCATTTTTGGATCAACAGGGCTTCCCTTCAAGACCGATTCCCTCGAATCTGTATCGGTCGATCCTATATTATTTGCCTTGTTTTCCAGCCTAGGGATTTTTCTCGTGAGCCTTCCCTTGGCGCTGGTACTGATTCAGAGAACGGGTGAATTTTTTTTCGAGCCATGGTCCCTGCTAGGCAGTGTCGATATTCTCGCGACTACCCTTTTGGCCTTTCATACAGTACAGAAAGTTGGATATGCCAAGGGTCCAGCCATTTGGGCTACAACAGGTATAGTATTTTCGTTTCTACTGGGTGCCGTCGCCTTTCACGAAACGATTACCGGAATGGTCGCGGCGGTTGTGAGTATCCCATGTTTGGTTGCAGGAATGCTACTCATTCTTTCGTGTCAGGCAACAGCCGATAAAGAGGTAATATCAGTCATAACCACGACTGAGTATACGCATGTACCCACAATCGATGGAGAGGAAACCGCCAAAGTAGGTGTGGACAAAGTGCACATCGAATTGACAGTCACGGGACTATCAACATGTAGCGAAAATTGCGAGGAAAACGACGAACCCAATAACACACAAGCAAACAACGACAACCAGAGCAACAGCAACAACATTCTTTTGGGATTATGTCTAGGAATTCTAACCGGTCTTGTAGACGGCAGCCTCATGGCTCCCTTCAAACTTTCCCACGCCACTAATGGGATAGAGACGTATCATTATTTGGCATCGTTTGGTTTCAGCTCCTTGACTACAACGCCTATTCTTTTCGTTCTATACAATGTTTTTTTGTGGTTTCGAGGAAGACCCATTTCCAAAGACCAAATAAAACTTGCGGCAATCCCCGGAACACTGAATGGCATCCTCTGGGGTCTAGCCAATGTCATGAGCGTCACGGCAACATTCCACTTGAGCATGCGCATTGCCTTTCCGTTGACGCAAACGTGCGTTCTTTGGGCGACTGGATGGGGCATGCTGTATTTTCAAGAAATTGAAAAAACACAAGAAACGTTGGGAAAACTGGGATCTGGTTTCGGATTCTTCATGCTTGGAACGGTTTTGCTGGCCGAGTCTTCGTCATCGGATAACTAATGAGTAGAATTAATTCACCATATGAAGCAGTTCCATCTTCAATCGCTAACAAAGTAAAGTTCCTTTGATTGCGCTATGGGGCATGCTGTATTTGCAAGAAATTGAAACACAAGAAACGTTGGGAAAACTGGGACCCGGTTTTGTTTTGTTTGCCAAGTCTTCGTCATCAGATAACTAATGAGTACAATTAATTCATCATACGAAGCAGCTCCATCTTCAATCGGTCATAAAGTAAAGTTCCGTTCATTGCGCTCCCGATGGATCATCAGCTCGTCCACTCTCGCCAACATCTTCCGTTCTGCTGCTTCACGTGTCGGTTGCAGAAAGAAATCTTTGAGCTGCGGCGTGTCAACATTGGTGGCGTGAGCATTCTCAACAATAGTACATCCCATATTAATGGCATTTATCATGTCATCCCTCATGACTTTCTTGAGCAAGCTAATGGCAACATTGGCCAGGGTCCCGGTATTGTAACACAACATGCTTTTCCACACCATAGGATAATGCCGTTCAAATTCATCCCACAGTCCTACCACTCGATCAACGCCTTGTATAAGGCCAATATCGGCATCATGAAAGTCAAACAACGCCAAAAATCCTGTTCGTACAACTTCTAGTGTTGGTTGCGCACTTCTCACTCTATAGTAAGATCCCACTGAAAACACATCCCAGTTATCTAGTAATTTACCTCCTTCTGATATTGTGTTGCCCAAGGTATTTTCTGGTTTACACATAGACCAATCGGAGGCAGTCACTGAGAATTTTCTTTCAGGGTCAGCATCAATGTTCAAAACATGACCAGGCTGTTGTTGGAATAGCCTTCGCAGAGCTATTTGTGCTTGTTCTCTCGAGTCGTCGACCTTGTAGGTTTCTCGGTATTGTTGCATGCGTCCTATTCGCAGCAAGGCATTCTCTACGTTTCCCTGGGTAACAATAGCATATTGAGCGTAGTCCATGTCGCAAAGAGGTTTCAGAGAACTGTCAGCTTCTACTTCCAGTTTGATGGCAAGTGCCCATTGCCGCTCCTGATCTGAGATGGCCATTGATGGATCTTGCATAGTCGAAGTACCAGGGTCTCCTTCGCCTACTAATGGCCCGGGCAGGCCATTCAACGATGATAATAAGGGTGCGTTATAGTCCATCTTTGAAGCGCTGAAGCGCTGGTGACAAGTTATGAATCAGAGGAGTAATTATGATGCACTTTAATCATTTTTTGTAATTTCAGGTCATGCATGCTCCTGATCGCGAGGTTTCTTCTCATCACAGGCGTCACACTGATCGAGAATTGAACACACCACGATGCCTTGCTTTCTATTATTTAGAGTACTACTACTAGCTACATCAGAGAATGACCATCTGGGTAAATCCCGATTCCCTGTGTAAATTACCCAAACACAAACCCTACGGGGTATGGTTATTGAACCTGTGTACATTGTTGTAGAATTATGTAATTAACCAAAATT
>Ga0210036_1002793_pt1 | contig 18029 bp, 9 predicted proteins | sample CryGeymeta201515_FD_185469 | JGI IMG/M metagenome (GOLD analysis project Ga0210036, IMG submission 185469) | Groundwater microbial communities from Crystal Geyser aquifers in Utah, USA - Crystal Geyser metaG 2015-15 (SPAdes) (version 2) | ecosystem: Environmental > Aquatic > Deep subsurface >...
CATCATTAATTCGGTATAAGAACAAAACAAACTAAACAATGACTCTTGTAGACAAGTTCGAATCGCTTGAACATTATTCCAAGCCTTAACCCCATCTGGATTAGACGGGTCTAAAGTATTCAGGAATAAAGTAGCGTCTACGAACTCTTCGAGGTCTTCAGGAATCGTAGTCGTGAACTGTTGAAACATGTCACGAGTGGTTTCGATATTTTTGTCACGAACTCCTGATTGGAAACGTTTCAAAGTATCTACTCCCGAACCTTGGACGATGTTGTCAACAGTATGATTAATTCGCCACTAGACAATGGGCTCTTGTTAGGATCATCATCACTTGGTGGATAGTACGGGTCCTTCAATCCGGATTGGAATGGTTTCCATTCAACCAGACCATCCGGAGGAGACTTGGGAGGAGGTTTTCCACCAGGTCTCAAAGGTTTCTGATCGCCCTTTGGCGATCCTCCTTTCTTGCTCTTTCCCATATCGAAGAAATGGGAAGCAGGAAAGAAAACGAGAGTGTTGCGACTGTTAATCTAGTAACGAGTTTGAAATATCGACTCGTAGGTGTAGAATAACAAAGTGAACTACTGGTTGTAGATCGAGGTTGAGAATACGTATCCGTAGATTGTACTTCTCCGAGCTGTTGATAGGGGCACGAACTCTTGTTCATGGGTCAGCAGAGGCTGAGGTCTGACAATCCAAGTCCTAATCCAACGGGGAATAGGCAGTTAGTTTTCTGATACACGCATGCCTCCACGGGTCAAAGACGGTGTATGCTATGTTATTCTCTTTGGAAATAAACTCTTGAAACTAAATAATTGTGAGGATTCCAGGGAGAGAAATGCACATTTCTCTTTCCTCGTATCCGATTATTTCTACGTGTAAATATGTATAACGTAGTACACAATGCTCATTGTCTACTCCGTCTTTCTGCGCGGTCATTTTCATACATGGTTCAACAGGATTATGCGTTCTCTCCACTTGGGTTAGGGATAGAACCATACCAGAGAAGAAACTTCGTGCTAATTTTGAAGTAATGCTGGGACTGATGTGGATACCTGGGCGGGACTTTGAAGAAAGCAACGCCAGTGTTGCTGACAATGATGCCACAATAGGCAATAGCGACAACAACAGTGACGACGACAGCGACCATGGTAGCTAGCAAGGCAGGTGCTCAGATTGAAATGCTATTCTTTGCTATACATGTTGAGCAATACACATACTTTTAGGGATAGACATTTATCACGACAGCTTTGCTGCTGAATAAATTGAAAAAAATTCAGTTGTTCAGTTCATTTATAATATGCAGCAGAAACAGCATGAGCATCTTACGCTAAGCCAAACTTCTCCCACCCCTCCGGCACAGCAAATTCACCGTAGTCAACCAAAAGCTGTTCGCCCGCTTCAATGTCTCGAAGCGCGAACAGATTTTGCGCCTGCATTTTTCCGTCATTTACTTCGTCATGGCCACTGGCAGTGCCAACGTTGGCTTCTTCCGGAATGTCAGCAGTATTGACAAAACTTCCATCGTCCAGATCGATTGAATGGCGAGTTTCTCATTTTTCGCTGTCGTCGTAAACGTATTGGACATAAGACCAGATCAAGACGTCGCATGCAAGGTCTGTTGGAATAGAAATCAGAAACTGACGAAAGTCCTGGCCTGAATGGAACCTTGCCGAATTTGTGGATGCGGTCCAAATGTGTGTGCCCTTGTCAATCGGAAGGGCAGCGAAGACCCCCCGACCAACTCCATTCGGCACTTGTCCTGTATAGTACGGTATTCGAAAACCACTCTCATAGCTCATACTCGTCCTGTAGTTCTTGTTATCGCTGTTGCTAACAATGCCACTGTCAACAGACCTGCCGATGGTTGACTTCATTGGTCCAGCAACCCCTTGATAGGCCCCACGAAGCAACATCCAAGTACTTTCGTTGTGCAGTGGACGAGTGGTTGCAAAAACAACATCGCATTGAAAATAATCGAAGAAGTCGTCAGTTCTACCCGAGTTTCTACTCAGAGAAGTTCCCGGAATCTTCCAATCATGTGGCGATTCTGAAGGCTGTGGCGCATTCGGACATTCCCCGTTCATAACATCTTCTACTCGACCTTGCTCCTTTTGTCTCTTGTAAGTTTGCTTTTTCATTCGTTTGGACAGAATAGGAAGTGGTTGGTGCAGCAGGAGGAACATGGACCACATGAGCGAGTACATCGCTCTGGTATTACGCAATGAACGGCTTGCAGAAGTCATCTTCTGATCTTCTCTCTTTCCTTTCTTATTGAATGTGCAAAATCTGAAGGCAACTGGAAGTCTGCAGAATCAAAGATGTCGCGTCAAGGATAAGATATAAGATATAATCCGTAGTTCAAACACCATATCTCATACAATCTCTGTGTCTTTTCTCTTTACATTACCTCCTGGGCGGCAGGGGAAAAACCCTGGAAAAGAAAAAAGATACCATCTGCTGAGGATAGCGAAAGAAGAAGGACCGGAACCATTCCACAGCATTCTATTTTTATAGATCATCTTTCTTGGCCATCTAACACAGTGCTGCACGCACATTTCACACACTCCTCAACACTACAGTAGCATCCCTTACCTCGGATGTTGACTACTACAGATTTAGCTAATGATATTGCCAAGAAAAGCAGCTCAGTCTGTCCAGGTGAAGCGAGGTTCATTTGGAAGAAACTGGATTTAGTCAAGGCTTCAGGTACCTGAGTGACGAGATGAGAAGTTTGGCCGAAGTGTGTCGCATCTGCTTGGTATTGCGGGGAGGGGTTGTCCATTGACTTGTACAGTACCACTACTCGGGTATGATTGCTTTGCTATGAATCTAGCCCCACACTTCTCCCAGATAGCACTATTACTCGGAGTATCATTTATCGTTGCTTTTTGTCAATATTTGCCCGAATGACATCGACCAAATTAGAGATTCACCGAATCTCGAGTTTTTTCATGCCAAAACTCGAGATTTTGAAGTTTTTTCATGCCAAAACTCGAGATTTTGGTGCTTAAACTCAAGATTTGGTGTGTCTCGAATTTGGTGATAACAGCTCGGCTGCGTTTACGATGGCTTAGTTTCCCATCCATATATTTTTGCGGGGTCCTTCCCCCCACGCCAGCAGGGCCAAGTGCAATTTTATTACCTCGCTCCTGGTAACCAATGATACACTCTGTCAACTGCAACTGGTGCAGTTAAGAATACACATTCAACTTTGTCTTCATATTTTTAAGAACTGGAGTAGTAGCAACTGCAGGAAGAGCCGGTACTATCTACTTAGAGTAGTGTTTGGGGTCATCCTCCTGCACTCCAGTTTTCAATTAGGAGAGTTTAGAAAAATATTTAGGAGATTTTTAGGAGAGTTTAATTAGGAGATTTTATGAGACATTAGGAGAGTTTTTTTTTCAATTAGGAGATTTTTTTTTCAATTAGGAGAGTTTTTTAATGTTAAGCTAGATATTAACTAGAGGAATTAGGAGATTTTATTTTTCATTTAGGAGAGTTTTTTTTCTTATTAGGAGAGTTTAGTCAACAGTACTAGGAGCGTTTCCCCATATTTAGGAGAGTTTTAGGAGATTTAGGAGAAAAAAATAGGAGACTTTTAAAAGTCACCTAATTAGGAGATTTTCAATTAAAGGTTCTTACTACCTGTTCTTCCAGGAACCAAAATGCAATAAAACGTCTTGAACGGATGTGAAAGAGCAAAACAGGTCATCCATTGAGTTGACTTGGTTTCTCTTCCGTCGCTTTCATGAAAAGAGCACTAGTGGAAATGCACACAATATATTGTTTTGATTGGAAATAGCGACCAATGCTGCATTTTGAAGTTTCATTACAATTATGAGCTTTTTAATACAGCGGACATACAAACAGAGACACACACAGAGACAGACATCACATAAATTTATTTGCTTCGCTTGTAGACTTTGCGAAGAAATAGTTCAAAGACCTCCCACGGCACACCAGCCTTTAGCAAAATGTCGCCCTGTTGCGAATTTTTCATGCTCATAATTTTATCGTATGAAGCCTGTTCGTAATCGGCATAAAGTTTGGGTAGCCCCATTTCCGTGTAGATTTTTTTTATCTGCCTTTCTTCTGGGCTGTCGACCTTGCACTTTCCGTAGTGTTGATCTAAGTATGCTTTTTGTTCTGAATTGGCTAGCTCGTGGTACGCCTTGGTAAACAGCCATCCACACTTCTTGTCAGCAATATCGGTTCCGACCTTACCGATTTGTTCGGGTGTCCCAAAACAATCCAAGTAGTCATCTTGAGCCTGAAAATAAACTCCCATAGTGACTAAAATATCGCGAGCTGCGTCGTAGGCCAATTTATCATCAATGCCGAGGTACGTCATGGCAAAGGCTACGGATAGATAAAAAGAGTAGAAGGCTGTCTTGTAGGTCACAATCAATTGCCAGCGTTCTGGTGTGAGATCAGGCAGGTCGAGGACATCACAGAGCGTATCACTGAGTTGTCCCAGTTCGGTTTGAAGCGTAGTTTCTAGCATGAGATCCAGCAACTGCACGTATTTAGGATGATCTGCAAAATGTCGCTTAAGCATTTTAAACACAAACGCTTCAATAGTGACGGCATCGTTTATAGCAATGTACCATATTTGCTTCAGATGTTTGTACCAGCATGGTTGTCCTCTGCGTGTTACTGAAGAATCCATGATATCGTCAGCCACTAACAACCACGCCTGAAGCCACTCAATGGCCCATCCTAGCACGGCCAGTTGGCATAGTTGTTGATTAGTGGGTCCTTTGTAGAATACATCGTGCTTGTGTTGCTCCTTGAGAATGGCAACCCCTGCATCGACGACCATTAGTCCGCGATTCATTTTCCCCCCTTTAACATTGTAATCCATCATCTCTTTGATCCACTTGGTTTCCTTGGCGGGCAAATCGTATTTGACGGGCAATTCTTCCACCAGTTCCCGAATCAACATTTCACATACCTCGAGGAAACTTCCCTTTGGGTCATTCTCGTAATCGTAGGAAGGATACTTGGACGATGCTATTTCCCCAGTGGTGCCTTCTGTAGCAGGAAATTGGCTCTTGCCTTCCGGAGAAGGAAAGGAAAACTTGAGTCTCATAAAGGCAGCTGTAACCAGAGATCCAACCGTAAAGGCTGCAGCCGCCACTACAGCACTGCTGGAGGTCGTCGAGGCAGATAAAGACGAAGGCATGTTGAAGCTGATTTTCTGTAGCAGATTAGGTTTCTTCGTTCTGCTACTGTCGGCGTCAGTGCCGCACAAAGGAGGTGTGGTCGACGTAAAAGTTGAAGGCGTAGCACTGACAATGAATGGAAAGTGAATTAGAAGCAGAACAGACCCTTTCAAGATAATCATTGGTCGGGGGGAAGGAGGTCGGATACAGCTGCTGCATACGTAGAGGCGAGGCAAACAAAGTAAGATGTGAGACAATCGGAGTAATTTTTTAGAGTCAGGAGATGTGCAAGCTGAGATGAGTGAGAGACACTATGGCCTGAGGTCATTCCTATGCCGATCTTCGAGATCCTATCAATAATCTCTTTTACAATTAGAGGACACAGATGAAGCTCTGATGTATGTACCTCTAAAACAGGAACCTATCGAGGGTAGCTATTGTTGTAGCTATCAGTTTTGGCAGCGTAATCAACTCGAGCAACGGCAGATAAAAATTATTTATTACAGGTAGATATTATTAATCTTATTATCTCAACTTTTGGTCTTAATAGCAATAACCAATAACGAGACACGAGACACGAGACCAATGCTGGATGTGTTGGATTGATGAGAGTAGACTACTAACTTGTACGTACCACTCAGTGGCTTGTGGTCTACTGCGTACTACAACCTCTCATCCTTGAGGAAGCACAATTTGCGCCTGGACCTCTACTAGCTACTAGCTAGTAGTACTACTAGTAGGTAGTAGTCGTACTACTCTACCTTCTCCTCCTCTACCGTTAGTAGTCTAGGAATACTAGCTACTCTACCTGGTACTACTTGTTGCCTGGTATTGACATAGGGTTAATGGCAATATCTCCAAAAGGTAGGGTTAAAGAATAGGGATTCAATTTTTTTATTTCATGCTTAGATTTTCTTATTGAGAGTGGCAAACTATTATTTAAAATATTCTTTTCGAAAAGTACAGCGTACTTACACTAGCTACTACAGTACCACAAAGTACAGTAGTAGTCTACTACTTTATGTCTACTTCGTTTGACAAGGACAACAGGACGACTGTAATGGTATGTAGTATGTAGATATGATAGCTATTTCTACACATCGAAATCCAACCATAAGTCTTTTCAGTATTCTGTGGTTCCACCGACTGCTTGTCGATCAACTATCCAGTCTCCAGTGGCTGTCTCCGCCCAGTGGCTATCGATCGATGGATGTCTCCAGTTTTCAGTGGTTGTTCATGGTTCCAGCGTGTTCCAGTAGTAGCTGTCGATGACTCCAGTGGCTGAAGATCGGATGACCCCAGACCCCAGAGCCAGTGGCTGTTGATCGGTGGATGGTGGCCGTTGTGTGGCTATCGATCGATGGCTCCAGTCTCCAGGAACGGCTGTCTCCAGTGTCTTCAGTGGCTGTCAATCGATGGATCCAGTGGCAGTGGCTGCCGATCGACGGCTCCAGAGTCTCGAGAGGCTGTCGATGGATGGGCAGCTCATGGCTACCAGTCGCTGTCGGTACACTGCACGCTGTAGTTCTATTGGGGTGTGCTTTCGGTCAACGTCCTCTCCAGTTTCCAGTTGCTGTCTGTTGACTGTTGAGGTGCTTGTCCTCTCCAGTTTTCCAGTGGCAGTGCTTTTGGATATGGTTTACTTGCAAAAACGAAGCCCTGTGAAAACAGTACTGGAATCCACAGGGTAAAAAATCGTAAGCGCAAGTAATCAATATCGCTTCGGTTAACTTAGCCTGGCTGGTTGGTTGTGAGCTGCCGGCTGCCTCCAGTCTCCAGTGGCTAAACAACCGGAAGCCGGAAGCAAAATTGATGGGACTAAAATTGTGGCGTCCCCAACAAGAAAGGAAACTAAAGTGCAAAAGGTTGCAAAAACAATGCACCTGTAGGGCAGGTAGGATTTGGCACGACAATGTTGTTGTTGTTGTAACCTTTAGTTCCCTCCGTCACTAAGAGAGCTCTAACGACTCGGAACAGCACCCATCGGAGTCTGCAAAAGCGCACTGCCAAAAGCTCATAAATCCACTATTACTGGCAAATACACGATAAATTCAACTGGAAATATTCTTCTAAAATAATTTAAAACTAGTCTACTAGTACTTGACAATGGCGCTAAAACCAATAGGCATCCACCGCATCTGTTACAGGGAGAGATACAGGCAATTTACCTTCACAGTCGAGTCTGTCTTCGTTCATGTTGTGTGGAATTTTAAGTGTTCTTGTCCCCATAGTACTACTACTAGCTAGTAGCAATCATCATCAAGAGCGAAGTACTGTACTGTACAGTATCTTCTTCATGTAAGTACTACTAGACTGGAATTTGTTACCGCTATCGCCAGCCGAAAAACTATACCTTAACCCTACTCTCATCTGATCACTTTTCTTGGAGTGGTACCAGGTAAACGTGAAATTACTTGAGAAATTTCCGCTAGCTTTTAACAGGCTTGTTTTTTCTTTTGCGACGACATGAAACAAAACAACAAGCACTACAATTACGACAACAACTAAAAACGAAGCAACTTATAAGAAAAACTAAACAAACAAATACACAAACAATAACGCATTTTGATCCGACCATGGACACAGACAAGGATATCTCGGTAAGTCAAGCATCCATTGTATATTGTATTTTTAGGAAGTGCTGAGTCAAACGTCAAACCAACAACAACAAAGAAAAAAAAACGACGGAAGACAAGACGAACTGGCAAGCCGACCACATGACGACAGGGCGACAAAATGGATGGATGGACGATGCCGAGACAAATTGACGAAAGACAGGACGAATCGACGGACGACAACGAGACAAATTGACTAAAGACAGGACGAATCGACGGACAAGAAGACCAACAAGCCGGACGACAGAAAGGCACGACAAATCCACCGACGACGAATGAGACAAATTGACCGAAGACAAGACGAATTGACGGACGGCGACGAAACAAATGACACGACCAATGGACGGACGGTGACGAGACAAATTGACGGATGACGAAACGAATCGACAGACAACAAGACCTACGAGACGGAGGACAGCAACAACGAAGGACAAATGGCTACACGACTAAATGTGGTGGCGGTTATTATTCTGGATTGTAAAATATTTATTTTTCTCAAATTCGTCTGTCTTATTTTTCTGCCGCATGTCCATTATCACGCCAATGACCTCTACAAAAACAAAGACAACAAGTGCCAGGCGCTCCCGTTGGGAGGATCAAAATAGCACATATTTCTCAACTCCAAGTAGAGAAGGTGACGAAGGAAAAAACTTATTCGAACAGGCCACTCTTGCTCGTAGCAGCTCATCCAAGAGTCAGAGCTTCTTGACTCCACGTGAATCTCCAAGTTCACAGGATTTTGCACAGGACTCTGTTCGTTCAACAACATTGCAGTCTCCTTTCCACGCTGATGTTTCTCCGATATTGTTGATGAAATCATCCTTCTCCTCCGACAATCGAGTATCTACAGAAACAAGCACTGGCTCTTTGGATCTGTCATCTTCCCCGAAGCTCAGCAATCTGGTGGCTTTTAACAACGTTGATGTACACCCAGGATTGTTTCATACAGACCCAGAGATCTTTCATGGTGCAATGGTAGAGTCCTTACAATATTATTTTGAGTCTGAGACTGGCATGCCCAAGCCTACGACTACGCTTGAGCTGCTTCGTCTTCCTCTTCGTCCGACAGCTGATGCCAAATCTCACTGCAAGGTTCAGCTCGTTCGATGCATCCTTGCAAGACGAATTTATCTGGCAGGAGAACTCAAGGACACGGAATACTATCCCCTTAACAACTTGGTAAATTTCTCCAAGGAATTGATAGAGAGATTTCATGAAGACATGGGTGGGATCATCAAGCAATGCAAACCTTGCAAGCAACTACTGGACTTGGCCAAGGGGGTGCCATACCGAGGTCTTACCAATTCTGGCAACACATGCTACTTGGCAAGCATTCTACAGTGTCTATTTGCCAACCAAGGTTTGGCCTCAGCTCTAGAAACATATGATCACACCTTTTGCCTCATGACAAAATCATTTGTGAAACTTCGGAAGAAAGTCCTTTGCAATTTGCAGATTGGACCTGTTTCACTGCAGGAATGCAAAGAAGTGTTAGCCGCCAGACACAAACAATTTAAAGGAAATGAACAACAGGACGCCACAGCTTGTTTGGAAGCCTTGCTTTCGTACATCAACAAGGAATCCTTCGAAAAATTATCCTGGTCCATAAACAATAAAGCTGTTGCTTGTCGTAAACTTACGAATTGTACCGGCGACTTCAATAGTGCACCCATTGCCCGAGAATTCAAATGCAGCGTTGCCCCAGAAGACACCTGCAGTAGCAAGATCTGCAATTGGTCCAGGTAAGTTGGTCATCGGAGAAAGCTTCATGGTGTTGTAGAGTGACGGATAATAGATTCTTAATTTCTTGCTTCTCCTTTGGCTTGCACTGTACCTACAACTTTGATTTCCCGGTTCCAGCACTCGAGCTAGCCATTCATTTTGGGCTCTTCCCGTCTCTGTTGTCAAGCCTTTGGGGAAGACGCAGAAAGTGTCAGTTCAGGAATGTGTGGATCACTTCCTAAAGAGTTACGAATTAGAGGGCTTTGATTGTCCCCAATGCGGCCACAACTGTGTAACACGAAGAGAGAAAATTTTGAATTTGTGAGTTTCTCGCAAATAAGAGGGGGAGTTTATTTGGTGCCCTCAAAAATCTTGTGACTTACTAGCGTGCCTCTGCCTGTTCTGATCTAATTGAAATTGTACAGCCCACCAACTCTGATCTTGCATCCCACGCAAGAGCACGGAGACCATCAGGCTTTTACAGGGATGCCAAGAGAAACAGAGATCTCTTTTGCCGTCAAAGCGGGTACTATTCACTATGCTCTGGATGCCGTGTGCTTTCATTCTGGTACTAACAAAGGGGGGCATTATACTGCAACGGTGTATCGAAAGCGGCAATCCGATAGCAGTTATGAGTTCGTCACATTCAATGACAAGGAATGCTACACTACCGAAGGTTGGCAGTCCACTCCATTGCGTCCTGTCCTTTTATTTTATCGTCGCAAACACCTTCAGCTGTCAGAAATTCCAAGCCAAGCACGTCTATTTCAATACAAAAAGATTTGGTTTCCTGCATTGAAAAGCCATCTTCTTCGACGCAAAACAAACATGGAACGTTGCGGCCAGCAGCAGCAGTGTGCTCCGCAACCTTTTTTCAACAAAGAGACCATCGGCATGGTAGTAGAATTCGCCACAGCCGCTAACAGCCAACAGACTTGGGAAGACTTGGATAATCAGATAGTGCGACGTGTTTTCTCCTCTGTCTTTGCTTCCTCTACTTCTTTCTCATGCCAGCAGCCCCCTTCTTGCAGCAAATTATTTGATGTCACTGATCTTGTATTGGATCAATTGGATGAGAGCGAACTTGACGATGACAAATTGTATGCTCTTTTGCTACTGCTTGGTTCTCTTATCTTTGGTAGCTTAATATACATCCACTCGCCTGACTTGACAGAGCTGGAACAAGAACAACAACCATCCTCTCACAAAGATTTGGATCGTGTGAGCAGTACCGTCAACACCGAACAAGGATGTCTTGAACCTGATTCAAATTCCGCTCTCCAAGATCAAGCCAAGCTTCCTTCAGGCGCTGGTACAAAGAATGGGTGGAATGGACGAGGATCACACTCTTTTGCGATTGGTGCGTCCATCAATAAAGAAGGTGCCGCCGCAGGCCTTGGAGATCGGCAAAAATTGTTACGTGGTTCCGCCAGGTCCAAATCTACTACGATGACACCCAATCCAGATGAAGCGACAGGAACACAGAACACCACAGCTCCCGCGACCCGAAATCCTGAGAAAGGACAAGCGACTCGAACTAAACTTGGAACAGAGAATTCTTATGGGCGAAGATTCGCCAATTTGGAACCATGGACTAACGAGAAATGGAATGAAATTATTGAAAGTATTCCACCGAAACTTCGGGAAGAGGCTGGCCCTAAATATGACTCGTCATCCATCGTAGTCACCAACAAGCATCCTTCCGATAAAAACACAGGAGCGACCCCGTCAATGAAGGCAAGTTGCCGCAGTGATGGCAAAGGAAACCAACTGTTGTCCGAGAGTTTTCCTCAAAAAAAATATAAAGAAAGCGATACATGTACTACAGATGGACGCGAAATCGATTCTTTGCACCAGGAATTACTCCGTCTGGCTGGTTTATGTTTAGCAGAGGACAAGAACCTTTTGTCGATTGTTAGTTTTGATTTGCAAGACAGCGATGAAAATGCAAGTGGCGGTACAGGCGACGAGATTCTCTCTAGTCGAAAAGGAATGCCAGATTCCTGTGACGGCAACCTTCGCTTCAAGCATCTATCACTCGGCACCCCAGAGTTTTCCAGTATGACGAAAGAAAATTGGCCCTCTTCAGAAAGAAAAGCGGAGACCTCCGATAGTAAAATGGATCGCCGGAAAGCTGGCAAAGGCAGGTATGGGAACACGTCCAGCCCTTTTGACGTACCTTTTGAAGAGTCATGGACATCAGAGATATTTGCAGCTCCGGCAAAGATTGCTGGGTATTTTGGTCCTGACTGTGTCGGGCACTCATCAAAGTTCCGCACGCCAACCCAGTCTGGACGTATCAGCCCGACACTTTACGATTGTCCCTCTGCCGAGGCTTCTCCAATAGTGCCCACAATACTCATGGCTGCACTCTTCAAGGCTTTACGAAAGTTAGTGTCAACAAAAAATCCTCGTGAAGATAATTCGCACACTCAAGCAAGGAAAAGGCAGAAGATTCGTCATGACCCCGAGCAAAAGGAAGTTGGAAATGACTTAGCAGCAGCTGCCAGCAACAGTGGCAGCAATCCCCACTTAGTAGGCGATGAATTTTCTACGTCGTCGGAAGAGCCCATTGGCACGGTCCCACCTGCGGAAACAATTTTGGCGGCCACGCTTCCTCCCGCTCGACTGCCTTTGTCAGAAGCACCAATTGGAGGCGAAACTCTCATGGAAACTCGATCGGTCAGTGCCAAATCGATGAATGGGAATCCCGCGGAGGTATTGAATGGTCGCCCTCCTTTGGCAGAAACGCTGTTTGGAATGAAAACTCTTAAGGAAACTCATCTGAAAAATCCCAAGCTGTCCAATGGAACAGCTGATATTTTTCCACACGTTCCTGCGAAGGGAATACGTGGTTGTCAGTCCTCCTTAATGATGGAATCCTTGATCGATGCTTGTAATTACAGAGTGGAAGCAAACTCTTTCGTCCGGCGCACACAGTACGATGATGCTGCTCAGTCGTACAGCTCCGGCCTGAGAGCACTTGGACAAGTTCAGCAGGCGCTTTTCAATCCGTCATATTGGCAATGGAAAGAGACTACAAGCGCAATGCTGAATATTTCCATACAGAGTCTGGTATCCGCTCATGCCACTAGCCGTTGTCAGAAAGGAGACAATGACAATTTTAAACCTTTCTGCTTCTGTTCTTCTTGTCGCAGCAACAAGGAGCAAGTGAAGCATTTCCTGAGTTTGGTTCTAAATGGAAATTCCATACACGATCAAATCCCCCGAATACCGTCTGTAAAGACTTCAGATAAAGCCACAGGAGAAGCTCGTCTTGGCCGTACCATGGCGTCACCCACGTCCAATTTTATGTCGTCGTTAGAAAGAGAAGCCGACAAATGCACCGTTGATGGTACCCCAGGAGCAAAACGCCAAAATAAGTTTCTAGAGTCTGCCAGAGCCCAGCCTTTCGAAATTAAAGACCAGAAAGCCCCCGATTATGTTCTGGATACGGCTCTCTCTACGACTTATTTGACCGGCGACGCTTCTGCTCCCAAGGAAAATTCCTCCATTCGTTTTCCGGCAAGCACAGCAGACAGAAATGTAACTCCGGTCGAATCGAATGCGATCAGCGAGGAAATTCTAAATGCAGTACGGTCCAAAGTAACATCTGATGAAGCCATCAAAGTTGGCGAGGCAGCCCTTCAAACAGCGCACAGCCAAGGTCACTATGCAGATCAATCTGGGGGGAGCTCTGGCAAATCCCTGGAACTCAAAGAGGCAATCCTAGAAACATCATCGTCCACCAATAATAGCTTAGTTGGTGTGAAGGATGTCAGCGAAGAAAGTCGTCTCGCGGGATCATGCGGAGGTAGCCTTGCTAAAGCCAAGGAGGTCGCTAAAGCGGAGGGCCGCTCAGTCGATGCGGAGGACGTTAGTGAAGCATCTGGTGAAGAATCACCATTGAAAAGCGACAATGCTCTTGCCCAGGAGCCAGAACCAGCCGAATTGTCAACTTCTATCAATTTTTGTGTGGCGGAATATTTGCGGTGTAAACGGTTCTCCAAGGAAGAAGTTGCGGGTTTTTTAGCTGGCTTCGAACTTTTCCTTCATGACCCAATGTTTCCCTTCGCCTACAAAACATCTAATGGCGCTGTGGGCGACGCTTTCGTTGATCACAACCCAGGAAAGGTACCGGGAAGTGAGAATGGTGGACGGACGGCGGACAAGACAAGTGTCGATCCCACCGACAATGATCAGCTGGGAACGGCCAGCGCCTTCGCTAGCGGAGATCCCAGCAAAGCTTCAAAATGTGAAAGGCCCTCCAATACTACCGATAGTAGCATAAGCAGCTCTTCCGGTTCTGATTCGGACAAGAAGGAATGTCGCAAATCGCGCACGAAGGATGTGCCGATAGCAGAGCTTATGTCCACCCCCCTGTCAACACATGATAGTGCCGCTTCTCACCCTATCACAGCTGCTTCTACTTCAGGAAACAAGAATAAAGCTCGACCAGTTTGTCGCTTCATTTACGCAACTCCGTGGATTATCAAGAAGGATGGAGCTCCCGTGGCGACTACGCCCAATCTGGAGATGAAGAAGAAAGAAACTCTGGTCGTTTCTGCGCCTTCGTTGAATGCAAGTACAAAGGAAGGAGCGACAAGCTGTGTTGATGCGACCAAGACTACCTGTTTAGAGATGGACGACGCTGGTTTTAAGACACTCGCTAAGAATTTGGCAGCTCCAAAAGTAGCTGGATGTGTTGATGAGAAGTCGACTTCGGGAAGCCCCATTGGGGGAAGATTGGATGATGAGTCTCTCGACAGTTTAAACAACAGCACCGAATCCCCGCCTAAATCTCTATCGACATCTGTTTTTGGTGGACAGCAGGACAACGCGAAGGACCTCGACGAGAGTGCCATGTCTTCGTCTACAGTTGACAAGGAGGATGAAAATAGAGAGTGTCTGACGCCGCCTCGAGATGCCACCACAAAAACATCTGCTAGCCCACGCGAGAAGGACTTAAATAGCATTGCTAAACCTGCAGCAAAAGCCAGTAGTGTTGCCGATGAGAGTTCACGATTTCTTGGAGTGACGCAGAATGGTTCAATTATCACAGTAAGTTCTGACGTCATCTTTGAAAATGGCCAGGACATGTTTGCCACTGACGATAATATGAACAGCAACAACACCTGGGAGGCCGAAATGGAAAACTATTCCTACGAAGCACAGATTGCTAGCATGTGCTTTAAGGACGATAAGATTGTTGTTCCGGAGTACACAGCGCGAAGAATCAAGGATGTACGAGCTAGAATGATAGAGGCGAAGAAAGCTCTGGAACATGCACCTCCAGAAGTTGTTGCTTACCAGTCTGATGGGTATCAGCAATACCTTTTGGATGCAGAGACCCCGTTTGCTGCACAATATCTTGGAGAGGACAAGTGGAATGTTTCGTTTTCGAGCCACTTGCGAATCCTGAAGAGAAAGCAGAACGGCTTCGCATGGAATAACACTGAAATTGTCGAAGACTCGTACATGAAATGGCGTATGACTTCCTGGGGGTATGAATTACTCAACGAGTTCAAGGAAAGTAAAAAACCTTTCAAGTTGTCCTGCAAGTATGTTCGGTCTTATGTCAACAGTTTGACTTTCACGCACATGCGCCCAACGCCATGCAACGAATTTCATAGCATTCAATTTGGAACTATTGGAGGGGATGTGATTACAATGTCGGAAGCTGAAGCAGTGGCATTCTGTAACATTGCACAAGCAGATGACGAAATTGTCAGCAACAGAGAGCTCTTCCCCAGTGAAATCTTTGCTTACATGAATTATTGTCGTTCGGTGAATAGTCCACGCATGCACAAGCTTCGGGCAGGATGCACTGGCACACTCCCTGGTGGCGTGTTCGACTCTGTTGAGGACTTTGCCTTGTAGATCTTTTTCTCTTCTCTTGGTACTACTACTCTAGTAAGCAATTCTCCAAGTGTGCTTCCTGCTTCCTGCAAGTCATTGTAAGATGTCATAATATATATTTTATTTGTACTTCTATTTAATATTATGAATATTAACTGTAATCAGTCCTGTGAACGTCCCAGTGAATATGGAGTGGAATGAGCAGCGAAAGGGAGTGTGAGAGCTGTCATCACCAAACGCGATTTGAAAAATTATCCCAGGAAGGGCCGGTACTATCTACTTAGTGTAGTAGTGTTTGAGGCCATACTCCAGGTTTCAATTAGGAGCGTTTTGAAAATTATTTAGGAGCATTTTAGGAGCAATTCAATTTTTATTAGGAGCCTTTCTTTTAATTAGGAGTGTTTGTTCATGTTTCACTTGATATTAACTCTTGCTGAATTAGGAGCATTTGCTTTGGATTAGGAGCATTTGGTTTTTAATTAGGAGTGTTCTAATAGATAATTCTTTTTATTAGGAGCATTATGAAAATAATTTAGAAGCATTTTAACCAGTGAAAGGGCTTCCGTGCTGTAACATTTTATCTGGAATATATGCCGTTATGGCGCGAGACTGCAGTCAATTCTTCTGTCGAGTGCGTCGGTACAAAAACCCATGAATAAGCTGCTATTTTACTAGTGGAAGGTATTTGTGCCGACACACTGGACCTCAGAGAGTTTAGAGGCAAGAAGAGATTCTTTTGTCCGGTGACTCGGCACAACAAACCCAAAATAAGCTGCTATTTTACTAGTGGTAGGTTTTTGTGCCGAATCACTGGACTTCGGATTCTTTTCTCGCCTGAATTTGGTTTTCCCGGTTTCTTCCGCCGCGGCGGAAGATACGTCACGTCCGACGAAGGGTCACGAAAACCCACCAAACAACTAGTATTTAACTAGTGGTAGGTTTTTGTAACCCATCGCTAGACAAGACCATTATATCGCTAAGGCGTGAGAGACCACGCCAAGCGCGCACCTCCTTTTTTGCAGCGGAATAAACGTCACGTCCAACAATTGGTCACAAAAACCCACCAAACAACTAGTATTTAACTAGTGGTAGGTTTTTGTAACCCATTGTTGGACGAGACCATTATGCCGCTAAGGTGCGAAACTGCAGTGAATTCTCCTGTCGAGTGCGTCGGTACGACAAACCACGAATAAGCTGCTATTTTATTAGTGGCAGGTATTTGTGCCGACACACTCAACCACAGAGAGTTCATTGGCAAGAAGAGATTCTTTTTTCCTGTGCCCGAGCACCACAAACCAAAAATAAGCTGCTATTTTACTAGTGGTTGGTTTTCGTGCTGAAGCACTGGACTTCAGAATCTTTTGTCGCAATTGGGTTTTCCCGGTTTCTTCCGCCGCGGCGGAAGATACGTCACATGCACGCAATGCGCGCATGTGACTTAAAAGATGTTTGTGCTTTCGCAGTTGTACTGGAAGACCGGTCACGGACTGGACTCCAGATTCTTTTCTTGCGTGAATTCGGTTTTCCCGGTTTATTCCGCCGCGGCGGAATAAACCTCATGCGCGCACACTTGCTCCACGCGCGCGATGCGCCGCGGCGGAATAAAAGTCCAGTCAGGTAAACTGGCACAAAAACCCAAAAATAAGCTGCTATTTAACCAGTGGAAGGGTTTTGTGCCGGAACATTGGATGGGAAATTTATGTCGCTAAGGCGTGAGAGACCACACCACCAAGCGCGCACCTCTTCCCGGTTTATTCCGCCGCGGCGGAATAAAAGTCCAGTCAGGTGAACTGGCACAAAAACCCAAAAATAAGCTGGTATTTAACAACCAGTGGAAGGGTTTCGTGCCAGAACATTGGATCAGAAATATATGTCGCTAAGGCGTGAGACTACATCCCTTTCTTCCGCCGCGTTGGAATAAAAGTCTAGCTAGTCAGGTGAACTGGCACGAAAACCCAAAAATAAGCTGGTATTTAACCAGTGGAAGGGTTTCGTGCCGGAACATTGGATCTGAAATTTATGTCGCTAAGGCATGAGAGACTACACTACACCAAGCGCGCACATGATGCACATGGTGCGCGCTCCTCGCCAAAATATTCCCTTTCTTCCGCCGCGGCAGAATAAAAAGTGTAGTCAGGTGAACTGGCACGAAAACCCAAAAATAAGCTGGTATTTAACCAGTGAAAGGGCTTTCGTGCCACAACATCAGATCGGAAATTTATGTCGCTAAGGCGTGAGGCTACACCCAAATGCGCACGCTGTTTGTTCTTTTGCCACGGCAGAAGAAGAAACGAAACGATATTCAGTGGGACGAGACAACCAGTAAAAAGCCAGTGGTTTTGCTTTTGCCCAATGGACAGAGTTGTGTTTCTTCTGCCACAGTGGTAAATTGGGGAACACCAAGCGCGCACAAGCCCAAATGTACAAAGGCGGACCGCGGAAACAAAATGATTTCCAGTGGGACAAGATTACCAATAAAAAGGCAGTGTTTTAGCTTTTGCCTGATCGACAGAGCTGCGTTACTTTATTCCGCCGCAACAGAATAAAGAAGACGGCCAAATAAAGAAACCAAATGATTTCTAGTGGGACGAGACAACTAGTAAAAAGCCAGTGTCCTCTTAGCTTTTGCCTGGTCAACAGAGTTGTGTTTCTCAGTTATGACCAA
>Ga0210036_1002811_pt1 | contig 17920 bp, 8 predicted proteins | sample CryGeymeta201515_FD_185469 | JGI IMG/M metagenome (GOLD analysis project Ga0210036, IMG submission 185469) | Groundwater microbial communities from Crystal Geyser aquifers in Utah, USA - Crystal Geyser metaG 2015-15 (SPAdes) (version 2) | ecosystem: Environmental > Aquatic > Deep subsurface >...
CAAAGGCGGGACTATATTTCAACACGGGATTAATTGAGGTATTATTTAGCATATTATTTAAATTTTATGTAAAATAGTAACGTCACTCTAAATTTAGGATATGAGCTCTAATTGGCGGACCTTCCTGGGCCTTTGTTTCTGAGCAATTCGCAAGTCAGCACTCCAGTGAGGTGGTCATCTGGCGAGTTGCAAAACCTCCTACGGTTAATTACAAACTAATGGGATGGTCCATAGTTACTTTCAGCTGCCACTCGTAGTACTACCCAGCCAGCCACTAGCCAGAAGGGTCTGCCATTTCATTGGGGTTGAGTTGAATCATGTTTAACCGTGTTGAAAAATGTGTTACGAAAATTTAATTGTCCTGAATTTTCATTCGGCGAATCCCTCTGATGAGCGAGAGCTATTTTTTTTACTAGTACCTAGTAGACTACTACTACAGGAAATGAATAATGAGCAGGTGAACGAAGTGGAGAATCTCCTCCCCCCCCACCCCAAACTTACGGTTTTCTCATTATTTAAATGTGACTTCTTTTCGAGCAAGATGGCGAGCTAGCATTGACATTGATCCATGCTAGGCTTAACTAGGCTTAAACAGGTCATCCTGTTCACTGCGTACTTTTACTGCGAGACACATTGATGAGGAGACAGGGTATAACAGTACTTGTACCTGGTATTACCTTTTAATCAAGCTGACAACCGCGCCCTGTCATGTCGTCAGCATAACAACTACGAGTAGTGCGCCTTCTGTCCGTGACTCGACTCAACGACTGAAGTTTTGCACTTACTGAAAAAGCGGTGAAGGTTCCTTCCATTTTTCCTTCGGCTATTTTGGTTGGAGCATACGGGAGGAAGCCTTCAACAGGCCAACTTTCGAACTTCGCACAAGACCCGCCTGACTAATGTGCGCTTCTTACCTGGCACACAATCATAAAAGTAGCAAAGCACAAAATCAATCAAACCTACGATTACGAGTTGACAACATCTTTATATCACAACTCTTATTCACCGTCCACTCAATATATTTTAAACTCGTCTCTGACTTGTCATAACATTCCGTCTTCATCACTACACATACAAGTCTCATTTACTCCGTACTCGTGTACTCGTTATTTCCAGACTAGATCACCATTGATATCCCATATCCCATCGGTCGCCAAGAATCCTCCAAGTTGATCCAATACTAATCTTACTTCTTTCTCGTCCTTAATCGAGTATCAGGATGTGCATCTCTCCAGCAAGTAACAACGATGAGGCGTTGAAGAACGTCTCCAACGCCACAACCACTAGCAGCGCCACCTCCGCTACCACCGGTTGGACGGGTCAAACCCCAGGAGTGGCACGTTTGCTACAACATCGTCGACCTTTACCTTTGTCTTCTCGACGCGCCGTGACGCCACCCCTTTCTCCTTGTGACTCCTCTCTGGAGCATCGAGTGAGTTTTGGTCCCAATCAAGTCTTTGAGGTTGATACAACGTTATCATGTCTCGCCGATCCCAGACAAGAACGCCGGCAATTGTGGTATACCAAGAAAGACATTTCCGGCTTTCGACGAGAGGCTCAGATTGCCAGCAAAAAGCTTCGCGAACAAGCTCTTGTGAGCGACAGTGATGATAGCGACAGTGATGACGACGAGGCAGAAGAAGTTAATGCTACCATTGCTTCGGATAATGACTACGAATATTGCACACGTGGTTTGGAACTCCGAGCCTCTCCTCAACGTCAAGACCGCAAGCAACAGGTGGTCCGACGTGTCCTGGCCGCACAGGATCCCTTAAAGGAAGACAGTGCCGAACGCATGGCTCGTATTGCGCGGGAACACTCCATCGCTTCTCGACAACTGGCTGCCGCTCAAGCCCATCAAGATTATCTGGCGGCCTATCATCCCAACTTGTCATCGACGGCCACTACTACCGAACAACTTGCCAGCTTCCTGACACCCTCCATTATGGGACAGAAACGATCCTTGTGGGCAACAAAAACGACAGCGTCATCATCTTCATCACAACCCACCAACACGACAGGTCGACGGGTTCGTTGTCGCATGTACTAAAATGTCTATATAACAACAGCAGTAGCAAATAAAAGCTACGCTATTGGTTTTGGGGGATTTTCGCAGGGTACAAAACAACAGATAATAATAAAGAAAACTACTACTAATACAACTAACTAGACTACTACTAGTAGAGAGACAAATGGTTACCTGGTAATTCTTATTTCCAATGGTTACTAGTAGCTAGTAATAGAATCATCAGTATCGTGTATCGTCATCAACTAGACTAGTATAATTCTTCAATTGATTTTTAGTACTCGGAGTAGGAGTGGTGGTAGTAGTCTACAATACAACATTATTATTATTTTTTCATTATTTTATTTTCATTATTTTACTTTAAATTGCATGCGAACCGTTGGAGTAAAAAGCTGTCGGAATGTACTACGGTATAGCAGGTAGTATTGTTCTCATACTACCTACCAGGTACTCAAGTACCGGAGTACATGGTACCAGGTACTGAAATACTTTACAGTAGTCGACTTATTATGATGATTACTGGTACTACTGTTACTAGTAGTAGCTAGTACTAGTGGTAACCTGGTACTAAGCTACTCGAGTAGCAGAAATAATGATGACCTTGAATAAAAAATGGATGTTATGCTGTGTCCTGTCAAATTTTTTCTTCGTGATTCAATATTTTTTCCTGTCAAGCATGCTGGTCTGTGATTTTTAGGATTAAGGTGCACACCTCCTTTTTTCCTTGCATACTAGCAGGTACTAAGCAATACTGGTAGTGCTCTACACTACCACCTACCACTACTAGTACGAGTACGACGACTACTAGCTACTACTAGCTAGTACCAGGTACCTGGTACCGGTAGTAGTAGTAGAGGACCAAGCTACCAGTACTAGTAGAGAGTACTCGAGTAGTAGTAGAGTAGTAGTAGTACCACTACTACTCAGTACATGGTACTACAATAGTACTAGCTATGCACTCGTACTACTAGTAGGACGTAGACTACTGGTAAGAGTAGTATGGTAGAAAAAGTGGACACTAATTTAAAAAGTTTACTAAGTCAAGAAGGAAAGTCAGTCGGCTTATTCTTTTTCATCAATTACCTGGTATTATTCCGCCCGGTCTGGCTGGCGGGCAGAACTGCATGCATTATTAATATGGAAGAGAGTACTTATCTACTGGTAGTCCTAGTAGACTACTAGTACTACTCTAGTAGCGACGAAAGTAGGTCTAGTTGTTGTATCAAGATTTGCTTACAATTGGTCACTACCATGCTTACATGCTAGTGGCTACTACTGTGATACTCCAGTGCTGTACTAGACTACTACGTTGTTTCCAGCCAGTACTCTCCATTTTTTCATTATTGCGTTCTGGTAGTAGTATGGTACCCCCTTTGTATTATTGAGAATTTTCTTCTAAATTTTGAACGCCTAATTACCGTACCTTAATTCAAGAATCAGATTGACGAAACTCAGTCGTGTGTGGTCTGATGGGGTTCTATTATTATTATTTTAAAAAGGCTGCCACGTCCGTAACGCGACTGGGTAGTACGGGAAATTCAGCACCAAGCTACTATGGTACTACTACTTGAATAGCGGGCGCCATAGTTGTGATCCCCGTAAATTAGACGTTCCAGTTATTTTTACTTGAATAGTCTAGTATTTGTACTGGTAGTTTGGTAGACTTGAGACCCTATTTCCGTTAATAAACGCATTCATTTTGTTGTCAGTTCGCATCTCGGAACAAAACCAACATTCATGCGAAACAGATAGATCGAATATCTGTTAGAACGCATTATTTTCAGCCTCATTCAAAACTTTTCCTCGTCTTCTGGGTAATCGATTCCAGCCACCTGGGTTTTGGGAACCACAACTCCCTGTTGCTGTTGAGACGTCTTTTGGAATCCAACTGATCCTTTAAACACTTCTTCTGCCTCGCAAACGAAGTTGTTTGGACGATGTCCACGCCTCTTCTGTTTTGAGGTTTGTATCTTCTTGTATTCATCTTGTATTTTTTGTTGCGCGCTTTTGGAATTCGACTGCTTCTTTTTCTTGCTCTTCATGTGCGCTGTTGGTGGTGCCGATGCAGTCGTTGGCCGCGATAGACCAATATTATTTTCCGCATCAGCACTTGTCTGATATGTTCGAAGTTGTGCAGTGCCTACTTTCCTGTCCCAGGCTGCGTCGAATGCAGCGTCGTGGAGCCACAGGTCTTCGTAGATGTGATCCACCCTTAACTCTTCCATCAAAGGCTCCACCTGAAAGGTTGCCTGAGGTGTTGCCTGAGGTGTTACTTCAGGAAATGGAAGTTTGGCTTGATGTGGTCCGACGAGGGTGCTAGTACCAGTGCTTGAGGTCACTACGGAATCGGCTAGACTTCTCAGCTCGCGTTCTGGTCGGCGCAAAGTTTCCACCGGCTCAAAGCTTCTGGGCACTTGAGCCGCTGGCAAAAATGGCGCTGCAGTAGAAACCGACTCAAAATCCCACCAGGTTGTCGTTGCCTCCTCATCTTCATTAAACATGCCAAGATCAGGCTTTGGCTCTTCGGTCTCTGAAGTCGACATCCAGCCATTCAAATTCCTGCACTGATTCAAAGAAAAGGCAGAGACTGCTTCTGGATCCTGAACAGGCAGCCACGTTTCAACCTTTTCCCAGGCAGATGGCCTTGCATTCTCTGCTGGAGGATCCAAGCAATACTCAAATGTTCTTGCATTTGAAGCTGGTGGATCTAAACAAAATCTAGCTGCTGTTCTTTGGTGAATTTGGCAGGATGCCAAAACATGTACCAAAGGTCTAGCAACACGACTAGGAAGACTTTGTGCTGTCTCAAGCCCTAGGCCGTACATTCCTTCCGGTCGGATTGATCTTTCTCCTGAACTTGGATTTGGATTCTTCAAACGAAGATACAGAGTGGCTAGATGAAGAGTCTCGCTCTTTCCGTTGTCATATTGAATCATAGTTGCTCGCTTGGGAAATCTTGCATCAATGCCAGGTACGAGTTTGGAAAAAAACTGACAAAAATCCCTACGCATCATGGCATCCATGTGACATGGATAGTCATTTCCATCCATCGACTCATTGAAGAAGTTGTACAGCACGTTGCAGCTCGTGGCATTCTCACAAAGGTGTGGATTCAAGGAGATTCCGCCGTCAAAGACATCGACGTTTTGATTTTCAACTGTCACAAAGCTACCCTTTTCAATTGGATTTGGGCAGGTAGAAAAGATATGCGTATGCTTTCCTCGGGATTGGTACAATTTTCTCGTAAGCCATGCTGCAATGGTTCCCCGGAAGGTAAAATATTCGCTCCACAACTTAACCCGCAAATACGTCGAAACGGATTCAAAGAGCAATTGCTCTGGCCTGTACAGGATCCCAAAATACTGTAGCGCCACCAAAAGATCAGGTCCCACGCAAAAGTCAGGAATTTTCATTAGTCCAGTCTTGTAGAATGACTCAATGCAAATGTTCAACCAGGACTGCCATTCAAAGCTCTGACTGTAGTTTGCTTCAGCACATTCCGATTCGGGATAAAGATCCAACGTTATCATTTGAATCTCGGTCTCCTGACTTGCCAGTATTCTCTGACAAAGATAAGAGCCCGACCATTCATTTTCTGGAATACCAATATCCAGTGCACGTTCTTTCATCTCTTCCTCCCTTTTTTTCATGTAGGAGATTGGCATGTACAATGTGGTGCTTTCCACTGATCCATGAATATTTGCTCGTAGGACACTACGAGAGGATATTCTGTCGAGAGGACCGGGCATTTGTCGGCTGCTCGAATTTTGGCTTTGCTTCCTTCTTTCTTCAGGTTCAACTTTCTCCAAACGTATGGGTTTCTTCTGTGCCTGTTTCGTTTCTAGTTCAATAGCTAAAATAGAATCAAAAATGGAATCGACTTCTGCATCCTGCATTTTTTGCACAGACTCTGATCTAGCCATTATATCAGATACAACTGCATTTTCCATATCGATAGCCGCTGTATCAGATGCATTAGCAAACAGGTTAATCAAAACGTCTTGACTATCCCAGAACTCATCAGATGGCGCCGATGTTAAGGTTGATTTTGTGTTGGGCTTCGGTTTGGGGCTTGAAAGTCTAATCGGAGGTGACTTGGATGACAGCGTTGATTCATTGCTAGGTCCAACTGCACGCGTTGACGACATGTCACTATCGCTGCATGGATGTTTCGTATAGTCCCGAGGAGTTTTCGAAAGGCTATGTCGAACTGCTCGAGCAGAGGCATTTTTTGCATTGTTTGATGACGGCATATCGTCATCCAAAATGAGCTCATCAGTCATGTTTACTATAGTCGACACGGGCTCTTCCGAGTCCGTGGGCGATTGTTGACTAATTTTTCCATCGTTATCTTCTTCGATAAGCTCCTCCACTGGCTCAGATTGACAGGAGGCTTCATCATCACTCACTGGGGGATCAGGCCTACCATTTTGCTTGTAACCGCCATTGGACAGGGCATAAGGAACATTGAGATCCACTTTTGCTCCCCGTGGTTTATGCACCTTGACTCTGGCCCGTCGAACTTGTTCCCAAACGTTCTTTTTAATTTCCTCCATCACACTGTCAAACGCAATAGAATAGTCGTCCTCTTCCAGAATCTCCTTTTTCTTCTGCTTCTTCCCGTTTCTATGCACGAAGGCATCCAAAGCCCCCGTTTTGTCGTGGGACTTGTTTATCTTCAAATCGTAAATTTCCCCTATGTGGTCATTGACAAAGCTTACATCCGCCTCATCACGAGGAGTTGGAGCGCCAGAGTCGGACATGCAATCCGTCGTGGACGTGTTACTGGCAGTCTCCATAGTATTTGTTTGAGGTTGTGTCAGGTGTACGGGTTTTGGTTTTAGGTGGTAGGTTGATATGCCCTGGTTTGCATAACTTGTGCTTGTGCTAATCTTTTGTTTGTTGTTGTCCTTTCTGGAAAAGTTAATTCGTACAGTAGATCTTGTAGAGAAGGTCTGTGGGAAAATTTGATCTGTGGTTATTTTTTAAAATGTTGATTCGTTCCACCTGGGCATATTGTATTAAGCTACGCATGCCAATATTCAAAATTTAGAGAGCCCGACGAGAATACTCTCATCACTCACGAATGGTATGATGTATGATGCAATGAAGAGTTGGCGATTGGCGGAATGTTGCGTATCGTCATTGCTATGAGCTTCTTGCTCATTCAAAGCACAAACAACAGCTCTGACCAATCAAACCCACCCCGCACAGAATTAAAACAAGATGAGATACCGTCTGCTTCCAATTTTGATGCTAGAGGTTCTTGTTTCGGCCCAAATCCAACAACAAACAGAAGAACGGAGCAGGGATCATTACGTTCGTCGAGCACAGGAAGAGCTACCCTATGACAATGGTATCGGAATTCAAGATGGATACATTAACAGACTAACTGAAGATCAGGGAATAGTGGGTGGAACCCAAGCTTCCGAGGGCGAGTTCCCGTGGTTCGTAGCTTTTGATCCACTTGTGATGTGTGGGGGTAGTTTGATCGCCCCTGATCGAGTTCTTACAGCTGCCCATTGCGTCGTAGGAGGACCCCCCAGTAGTGTCCTCGTTGGGCCAACAAATATTAATGACGGAGAACAGATTGATGTCCTTTGTGCTTCCTATCATCCCGACTTTAGAGTGGGAATAAGAGGAGACTTGTTCAATGATATTGCAGTTCTCAAGTTGGCCTCCAATTCCACTGCTCAACCAGTGACTCTCAACAGTGACATCAACTATCCATCGGTAGAGGGCACACCGTTGACAGTAATTGGATATGGAGCTACTGCGGAAGGAGGAATTGCTTCCAGTGCCCTCAAAAAGCTAGGGACCTTTTTTCAGACTACCTCTACCTGTCAGAAGAACTACCCAGATGTCGAATTTGGAACCCATGTATGCGGCAATGTAGATGACAGCGGAGACTGCCAAGGAGATTCGGGTGGTCCTTTATTTGATACCAACAAGACACAGGTTGGCATTGTTTCTTATGGTAAGTTTGGTCGAATTTGCAGAGACTCTGTGAGGATTGCTTGCCCGCGTAAATGATTATACCTTACCTGTCCACCTTGTTGTTTCCACTTGCTTGTAATTTTTAGGATTTGGTTGCGCCAGATCTGAAGAGGTAAGTCAGATGATGCATCACATCGATGTAGAAGAGTTTTCATAACATACTCCTATAGTTCTCTCGAATATGTCACTCCTTTGTTCATGATCCAACTAATCAACAAAAAATGATGTTCTCCACAGGACGTATACGCTGGCGTAGCAAAATACTATGATTGGATTCAACAGGAAATCAACAGCGACGAATGTACCGTTCAGACCGTCAGCTTACTGGACCGGATCATCAATTTTTTGGTCAGTTTGAGTAGTATGTGGATCTGGTTCCAGTCGCTTTCTGGTTAGTGCAAACATGGCATGTAAATGAAAGTTCGATGAGAACACGTTATTCGTTGTTGCTTTAATCATGCCGCAACTCTGGCTCTTCATAGCGCGTATGCGGAGATCGGTTTGGTTCCAATGCTCAGGATCGGAGCAGGGGATGTGCCGTTGCCCAAACGGAGATTCCGATAGTGGATCTCCAAACGAGTAGGAGGATTAGGATGTACTTCCTCAAAGAAGAAAGCTACAGATACCAGATTTATCATCTACTGTAAATATTAACTTGTAGTCCTGCTACCTAGCTTCGGCAGGAGCTATTTAGACTACATCAGATATCAGATGTATTCTTGAAGTGGAGTACCAGTAGTCTAGCTACCAGTAGTAGGCAGGTCTAGGCGTGTACCTTTAAAACTTGCTCTTATTCACTGAGGAATAGGGAGAGGGCTTTCAGCGGTTTTAAGAAATTAAATGATGGACATGACATTGCGGTCATATTATTAAATACATTTCCTTGGCGCTAATTAAAGGTGCTTAATCGTTGATCAGTTCTTCTCAAATGTCCGTAGTAGTCGTAGTATCATAGTACTAACAATAATATGACTTCGTGATAGGTGAGGAGTGCCGCCAAGTTCAGCCGTGGAAGAATGAATCTACGGAATCTCACTCCTACTAATTCCAGCACCATTAGCTACTGTACCTGGTAGTGGCAAAGACCACCACCACTCGAGCGTAGCTAGTAGTACCAGTATCAGTAGACTACTGTACCAGCTAATAGTAGTACCAGCTAATAGTACCAGTACTACTAGTACGTACTACTAGCTACCACGGTAGTAGTAGCTACTCTAGCTAGCTAGTAGTACCTGGTACCAATACTACTCTAGAATTAGTAGTAATAGTACCAGGGTGGTATTGCCAGGTAGTCTACCAGGTACTCCGTAGCTACCAGGTACTAGAAGTGCTAGTCAATAGCGGTACTCTACCATGGTGGTTTTAGGTGGTAGTCGATAAGAATTACAGTAACATGTTCAAGCTTGCTTCGCTTCCCTCGTAGCGAGCAAACCATTCATCAGTCATCAGTTGCCACAACTAGTAGGTCTACCACGTCTTGATTTACCAATTTTTTACTCTCCATTTCGACTTTCGTGCTGCCAAAAGCACTTCTAACAAACAAACAAAAGCAAGCCGTTTTCACCATCTACCTATCATCCTCGCGATCACCATGACACGTGATTCTTGTGATAGCCCGACCTCATCCAATCTTCCCGTGCGCAGTCTCATTTCCTGTAGAGTCGACAGTGGTGCGATATCTTCTCTGACCATTCCAGCTGAACTGTTAGATCATGACAGCTGTCCCGTTATGCCAGGCCGGATGGCCAGTTTACCCCGTGGTATGATGAGTTCGGATCGTTTCAAGCAAGGTGCGCCAGTGGAGAAAGATAAGGTCCCCAAACGACCAACTGGACGACGAGTCAGCATTCAACGACCACAGCGAAGCCAGCCTTCTGTAGGGGAATTGAGAAAGTCGGCCCCACCACGCTGTCCTAAGCGACAATCTACAGCAAGCAAGTCATCCTTTATAGTTATCGATACGACGGATGATAGACCAGGCCTGAGTCGCCAGTCTGTCGGGGGGAAAGGTGGTCTCTCTTCGGGAATTTATGATGACAATGAAGGCGATATCAAAGGCGATATCATCAACTGTTGACCTTATTTTTAAGACCAATAGGTACTGCCAGTCTTACTTGTGACTGCATGTTACTTTTGATTCGTTCCTGTGCTTGCCAACCGATGGCTACCCTTTGAAAATTCATTGGTGCCACGAGCCCTGGCCCCTGACGAAAGGGTTTGAATCGGGGTTGATGACCATTCAACACTCGTCCGCTTTCTTGATGCTCCTACGTTTACTATTAGAGCTGCGATCACATTACTAGATTTTAAGATCCATGGATTTGTCGAAGGGGCTTATTTTCAAGCTACAAGCGGACTAGTGCAATGCTTAACCGAAGTCATTTTAGACGGTGCTGAGATTTTGGCAGCAAAAGATTACTTGGATCATTTATAAAATTATGTAAAGAATTAAGTGTATGAAAGGAAAAATAGTTTTGTCATGGTTTAGTTCAAGAAACAACTTGCATGCTGCTGTCATCTTGGGGATTCCAGCTGCTCAACAATTCGGGCTCATTGAATTCGTCCTCGTCCTCATCGAAGAGCGAGTTGGTTGGAAAATTTCGCGGGTAGCAGTCCTGAGCTGTCAAAGAACTACTACTGAAAGCTTTTCTCGAATCTTCACAGGTACCAATAGTCCCTTGCACCACAGTTGAGGATGACAACGCCAAGATCTTCCGGTGATATCTCTTTTCAAGCGCCAAGATGCGAAGACGATCGGCCTCCATTTCTTGCTGTCGTCTCTCCCTGTTTTCAAGTTCTCGTTGAAACTTCCATTCGGCTCGAATGTCTTGCCGCATGGCTTCTCGGAGCTCTTTTTCTTCGTTCATTGTATAAATGCAGCATGCACCGTTCATGATTATGGAAACGCCAGTACTTAAAAGAAATCCGCCTTCGAGAAGAACCATTGTATAAAATTTAGGAGATTGTAGGGGGGAGGGGGAGGTTACGTATGACAAGGCAAAAAGGTATAAGGAGGTCGGATGTTAAAGCAAAGTGAGTTAATTCAATATTTTATTTTTTTAAAGTTTCTTATAATAATATATATTATGGGAGAAGGTCGAAGCACACCACCGCCACCAACAAAGAGGGAGTTCTTGGCAAACTTCCTTTTACCTTTCTATGGCAGAGCGTTAGTATCTTGGCATCAGTTGGACCACCATGGTGTGGTAGATGACTTCCGAAGACAAGTTAGTAATTGCTATGATTATATATAGAGTTAGTTAGGATGAGCAGTTCCTAAGTTGATCGGCTACAATGGCCTAAGAAATGACAAACCTTTAAAGGGATTTGTACTCTTTTAGATTTCCACAATGAGATGTACCGTCTATGTAAAGGTCTTGATAACTGGTCTTCGTAGAATCCTTCCGAGTTCGGGGCGTTGTGCTGGGTGGGAGCCCTTGATGAGAGATGATGAGGACGAGAGTGACCACTTGTCGATCGGAACATTTTCGCGCGCAGGCAGGCACACCAAGACCCAGCGATTTATTTAGTACTGCGTGATTCACAATTAATTACCAGGTACTTTATTATTATTATTATTATTATCATTGAGTCAGCCAGTCAAGCAGAAGAGTTTTTGGTATCGTGCGTTCCGTTCGCGAAGGAAAATTATAATAATATTATATTAATATTAATTTGAATAGTTTTCAGCAGTGAGTTGGATGGGTCAAGTCTTATTTGTGCTAGAGTAGTAATGCTCGAGTCAGTGATGAAATGCTTCAACAGTTCATGTTTAGTATGAGATGAATTGGTTCAACAGTAGCCTTTAGCTCAATAGCTAGCTGGGCCAATCAGTCAGAATGAAAGGACAAAATACTGCGAGGGTCCGGACTATGGGCTTCACCAGCCACTACATCAGTCTTCGTTTGGAACACAGGCCCACGCAGCAATTTCTATAGATTGTCGTATACTTTAAAAAAAGTTCCATCTTTAGATTGGTAAACACCGCGTCTCAAAGATTCGATTGGAAACATGTTGTATTCTATTGGCCAAGCTCGTGATGCACATCAAGTCTATGTGCCGAGCCACTTGTGGCGCAGATTGTATCATCTCCTCGTAGACATTTCGGCTCAAGCTATACAACACTGCACCCTCTTGTGAGACACATTGAACCGAACTGAAGCGAGGAATCCCTTGGATTAAGCCTAATTCACCAATAATATTCCCACTAAAGACTACTTCCGACGTACCCGATTCATTTTCAAGCAACGCTTTGAGCGTACCAATGACTAAAATTTTGGTGCTATCGCTTGTGTCGTTCTGCTTCCAGACGAAATCGCCTTCGGCGTACGTTTCTCGCTGAAAATGAGAAAGCAAAAGCCGGATGTCTTCTTGTGCGTTGCGATCTACTGCCGTATTCATCAGGCATTGGAAAGCTATTTCTATTTCTTCATCTTGGCCCAGCAAGAGCGATGATGGCCGCGATGGGTTGAGCATAGCTTCGGTGATCAAAGACGAGTGCTGGTGACGAGGCTCTTTCAATAACGATTTGAAACGTTTCATTACGGTCTCTCTTGGATCGAAGCCATCAAGCAAAGATGGATCCTCCCATGCGATGAGCACGTTCTCGGCAAATATAAGAGCTAAGTCAAGAGACTCGACGACGAAGCTTCCGCTGAAGTCCAAGAGCTCTTGATGCTCCTGCTCAATTTCTGTATCACTCATCGACATTGTTGAAGAGTACAAAAGATGAGTAGCTTCTGAAATGGCTTCCAGCTTGGTAGTGCTTCCTTGTGTTCTCTCATTCTCGTGACGACTGTGCCTTTGGTGGTGATGCGGAAGAAATGTCAACTCATTCGTCAGGTCAAATTCGCACGGAAACCCGTCGTCCGATCCAGCGACAGAGATGACAACATTAGCTTTGTGCCTTTTCATAAGATTTTTTTGCAACTTGATCAACCCTTGAGCTGCAGAAGAGTCTATTCCCACAACGAGGGAAAAGTCAAGGATAACAACACGCCGTCTGTGTAAAATTTCCCGGTCCTTTGCGCCGTCGATTATTTCAGGAACGCTCTTCGTTATGAGCACATTATCGATGCCCGAGTTCAGTTGAGCCAGATTACCAAAAAACAAATGTCCCTGCAGCTGCACGACAACAATGCGACTGCGGCCATTCACGGGGTCGTCAATCACTGCTGTGGCACGATGATTGCGACTTCGGTGGCTCGATCTGAGTGTCTCAGCGCTCATTGATCCCCGTAAAGGGTTAAGGTAGGTGATTGATTGCATAGCATATGTCGAAACCGCAGAAATTATTCCGGCAACCATTGCCGCCTCCATTCCATAAAGAGCCATCACAGCAATAATGAGCCATATACCAGCATATTCCAGCTTGTCAAATTGCCCAATGGAGTCATAAACGCCCTCGAAGAATAAATCCAATCCAACGTGAAGGAGCAGCGCCCCCGCCATACATCGTGGAATGTAAGGGACTAAGGCGGCCGGGCCAATCACAAATAACAAAGCCGTGACAAGGGCGACGGCCACACCTGAACGCTTCCCCTTTCCGCCAGATCTATCGTAGACAACACTCTGAGTGTAAGCAAGATAATTTTGAAGACCACAGCCGCAAATTCCAGCTATAAAGTTCGAGTATCCGTGTGCCACAAGTTCATTGTCCATCTCAGCATCCTGCTTGGTTGATATCCCCAAGGAAGGTACGTTTATGGGAACGTGAATTAACGAAAAGAGGGTGAGGGCTACAATGGTGGGCAACGCTTCCGTAATGGCACTCAATGAAATAACCCTAACATCCAATATTCTCCACAAGTCAAACATCCCTTTGTCCTCCATAATGATCTGCCAAAAGGAGTCATGGCTGCCAGACCCCTCTGAGGTACTCGTAGTATTCAAAGTCGCGGTGGCAATAGTCGGGAAAAAGTATCCTTCATCCCTGGCATTCTGAAGGGGGAATTGAAAGATCAGCAAGCCCAAATAAAAGAGCGGCGAAATCATGCAAAAATAAATAGAAGAGAGCAAACTGTAGCGAGGCTTGCCATTCGCATCTAGCGTCACTCGTTCCAGTAGTCGCAGTAAACCTTCAAAGAAAAAGGTCACTCGCAGGAGATTCCAATCTTCAACGATGTTCTCCATAGAAAAGGCAGCATCTGTAGTGACTTCCAAACCAGTTTTACAAAGATAAAACCCAATGCCACCAATACAACCCACCAAAACATGCGTCGGAAAAAAGTAGACGATGCGTCCCAGTTTATATGTCCCCAACAGATAAAAGACCAAACCGACCATGACACTGCTAAGACCAAAGAGAAAAAATAGATTCGTCAGGGCTGCTTGTCCGTATCCGCAGTGTTGAATACAAATGGCCGCTAATTCGTGATAAAATGGTACGTTCTCTACCATTTGTAATCCAATAGGAGAATGAAAATGTGATTTCCATGTAAAGACGAGCTGAGCGATGATTGTCGAATACAAAAACATGCGAATCCCCAGTGCCTCTTTTCCAGCCAACGGAAAGGGTCCATTGACTGCATCATCTGGGGCGCTGGTGTGAGTTGTGTCGTCGGCGATCGTTGCTTCCGTGTCTGATCTCCACCCAATTGGAAAATACGAAACACCAAAAGGAATTCCAATCATTAAATGAAATACAGCAATCAATGCTACAGCTGGTACTTGCCCCAAGGCACTCCAAAAGGAAGCGGTCCAATCATTTTGCCAAGTAGTACTAGTATTATCCTTGTTTGAGTCCATTGCAGATAAAGGCATCTGAAAACTCATTCGTCGCAGCCGCTGTTTACTTTTTTGTGGTACATCTGGTGGCTCGTTGTGGTGGCGGCGACTGGAAAATGGTGCAGTAGTAGTAGTAGTAGTAGTAGTAGTAGTAGTAGCGCTGCTGTTGTTGTTGTTGTTGGTCATGGACTCCAGTGTTTCCGAGGAGGATGCAGAAGGAAGGTTCAATTGATCGGAATAATCAGCAATAAAGGTCGACCGCAATCGATCCATGGTATGAGATGCATCGTATTGTACGCGCGATCGTCTTCGCTGATGGTCACCTATCGGATGTTGAAAATAGGAATTCCGAAGAGTTCCTGAAATGCTATTGTGAATGCTGCTGTTCATGCTAGAGCTTCTTTGATGATAATTCAGATGTTGATCCATTATTGCAGCCGGATCTTTGTGAGTAGCCGCACTGGCGACAGAGGAGATGATATCATTATGGTTGGACTGGGAGCTATCATGTTCGCTTCCTCTCTTGTTTTGGCTGCCATTATTGTCGCTCATCTTCAGCAGATAGGTTGGTTAAGGAGAAAGAAGTCACTGTGAATGGGCGATTTCTTATTGAAGGAACGGCTGCTATTAGACATTGTTTAATTTTTAATTTATTTTCAAAATAATATTAGAATAATATTACCATACATTTTTTGCCTTGCAAGCTGAGATTCGAAATCGTACTACTGTACAGTAGCTTAGTACTGCAGTCACTCTACTCTGGCTTGCTTGATAGCAGGGTAGAGTACAGTAGTTTATTTGCGGTTTGAATTCTCCCAATTTATCGCTACCTTTAACAGGCAAAGACAGAGTATGAAGATACTAGTAGTAGTAGCAGTAGCGCTAGTAGTACTCCTACTCTAGTACTACAGTACTATGGTACTAAGCTTTTATTGGAGAGAAGGACTGTTCGAGTAGTACTAGTACTCTAGTAGCTACTAGTACTAGTCGTAGCTACTACTAGTAGTACTAGTCTAGTAGTAGTACTACTCTAGTAGGTACTACTGAATACTGAATAATCTTGATTTGGATTTCGAAAGATTTAGCGCAGCGCAGCAGAAGTGGTATGAAAACCAACCGGTAGTTTGGTAGTACCAGGTAGTCGCTAGCGAGTGGTAGAGAATCGATAGTCGGTCATTTTCTTCGTAATAATAAATAATATTATTACTTTCCACTACGCAGACTACCTTGATGTGTGCCATTCTAATTGCTTTTGCTAATAACTACTCTAAAAAATTGCAAGATTATTCTACCTTCATATGTTTTCCTTGCTGCCACACGGCGACATTTCCGACAGTAGGAGGCTGCTGCTGCTGCTGTTGCTGTTGCTCGGGTTTGGAACGTACGAACTGTCTTGGAAAGTGCACTAACCGGATGGGCTTGCCACAAATAACATGACCCTGCTTTTCTCGTATGGCTGCTCGGGCCCATGCGGCATCAACAAACCTGACAAAAAAGGTGGGCGGTCCCTCGAATCCATTACTGGCCTTGGCCTCCCACCGCAAGATACTGGGAGATTTTAGATCGTACCGACTAAACATATGGATCAAATCTCTTTCATTGGTACGTTTGTCACAATTTTCGACGCGTACCACCGAGTCATCAATCCAATCCAAGTTGTCAATATTTAAGTTCAATGTATCATAAAATCGACGATTGTTACCAAAAGGTTCCATCAGTCTAATCTTGGGGTCGGCCGAAATATTTTCAAAACAAGCCTTTAATTGCGGTCGGAGCTCTGGTGGCAGTATTTCTCGTTCTCGTTCCATGGTCCACTCTTCTGCCGTCACAATTCTCCAGGCACACATCAGATAGTTCTTTTGGATGCTGTTCAAAAAAGCGTTCGTTACGGACCTGTTCGCGAACTTAATTTTCCATCCCCCGGGTCGACCAAAAGGACTAAAAATAATCCGTGCCTCGTCAATCCAACGATACGCATCTTCGTGTAAATTGTACTTTGCCAGGATTTCTAGCATCTGTTCTTGTTCGCGATGCCTCTCCTTCTCGTTGGAACCTTTTGTTGCTGTTGCTGTTGCTGTTGCTGCTTCCGTCATGTCACGAAGTGCTGGGAACATTTCCGGTAGATCCAGCATAGGAAGATCAATACCATCATGATGATGATCACCTTCCTCCTTTGATGATGATGATGATGATGATGATGATACCAGTGCTGATAATTCCGGTGGTTCCCAATAGGCATCTACATTGACAATTCGACCTTGACGTTCGACCAATACCCGATCCAAATGTTCGTTAATGCCTTCTACCAAGGTCCGGAGTTCTGATACGGGAGAAATATTCCGTACGATGACCCATTCGGTATGTGGAACGTACTGTTTCAATGTTCTCATCCGCTGTGCAACGGTACGGGGTTTGACTTTGCCGGTGTTGTTGTTGCTGTTAGTAGTAGTAGTAGTAGTAGTAGCCGCTTTTCGTTGATAATGACGTTGTTTCTTCAGTTTCCGTTCTTGTTGGCTGAAATTGTCATGCTGCTGCTGCTGCTGCTGCTGCTGCTGTCGATTTCGCTGTTTTTGTTGCTGCTGCTTTCGTTTCTTGTTATTGGGTTTGCCAATATAGTTGGCAAATAATTCATTGTAGGGTACATTGTCGTAGACCATATTATTATTATTATTACTACCATTATTATTAGTATGGTTCATACTAATATTAGTAATGGTTGTTGCTTTGACGGTGGACGACGATCCTCGTAATTGAGAAGCTTGTGGTGGAGTTTCATCATCGTCATCATCATCATGAAACAACTCTTTGCTGCTGCTGGTGGTGGTGGTAGAAGAGGAGGAAGCGCTTGAATCGTTCCTTGTGGTACCACTTACTTCCGTTCTGGTTGAAACAGAATAGGATGTTGACGATGTTGATGATAATAATGATGATGATTTTTGTGAAAACGTGCGAAATCGTGACATTCTTGTGGCTCTCGGTGACAACAATGCTAATTCTTCTTCTTTGCCTTGTAATAATTGTTCAGTAGCAGTAGCAGCAGAAGGTGGTGGTGGTGGTGGTGGTGGTGGTGCAACATTCGGTAATTCTTCTTCGTTTGGAACCGTTCGATGGGATGAAGAAGGAGGAGTTACTAGTGCCATGCTGTCTTCTTGGTTGGTATTCAATGGTACA
>Ga0210036_1002817_pt1 | contig 17877 bp, 11 predicted proteins | sample CryGeymeta201515_FD_185469 | JGI IMG/M metagenome (GOLD analysis project Ga0210036, IMG submission 185469) | Groundwater microbial communities from Crystal Geyser aquifers in Utah, USA - Crystal Geyser metaG 2015-15 (SPAdes) (version 2) | ecosystem: Environmental > Aquatic > Deep subsurface >...
GATTCCTTGACAAAAATGTTTTCGTTGCTATCGTCACCCTTACTGAGATCCACCATATCATTCTGCAGGTTGTCAACCTGGTCTTCCTCGTCTGGACAAATAACTTCCTGGGGATCATATGGGGATTTTGGCAAAGAATTCTTCGGCACAAACAGCTTCTCCTCATGAAATCGTTGAACTAATCTGGAAAACTCTCTGGCCAAAAAAATCCGCAAACAATTCCGATTATACAAACCGGAAATGTCACAGCTTCCAGGATCCAAAATATTCCATACTTTTGCACATGCAAGAGGACCACAGTTATAATCATCCACTTGGGGAAGATGAACACCCTGAAAATCTGCTGAAACACTGGCACTCCAATTCTCTACAATCTCTCCCATCAAAGAATTCACAATATAATTCCATTGACTTTTCCAATGATTTGAAGAATGCATATTTAAACCATCCAAAATAAGAACCTTCTTCTGTACCAAATCAAAATGCAAAACAACATAATGTAGATTGTCACAAGCCACAGATACAATTTCCGTCATACCCATAGGTAAATAAAATTTCGTAACCTCAGAAGAAACTGATAAAGAATGCATAGAACAGTCCATAAAAGCAACCTTGCAGCTATGCACAGAATGAGCAACCAAACCGCAAAATGAATTAATCACATCCGATACCCAATAGCAATTGTTGTTCAGACTCGTAGTATGCTCCCAAAAATCATTATCTCCAATAGTAAGCAATTTATGACCCCTGCAACCAAAGCAACAATCGTAACATGTAAAATAAGGGTAGACAAATTTACAACGAAATGATCCATAATTATCAATTTGCCGAACATTCCCCTTAGCGAAAAACTCCTTGGCAAAATCAATAGGATAAACACCCATCTCGAATATCAATTTCTTTTCTTATTCGAAATAATATATTCTTTCTTGCTTGTAGATTCACAAAACACAAAAGATAAATTTATGTCAGTATGCCATGAAAATTAATAACAATCCACCATTCAACGAAAACAAAAAAAAGTTCCACGATACGTGGAAACTCCACAAAAACACAACAACCAAGGAACATCACACACACACAAAAACAATTCAAGATGGTTTCTACATTTCAACGCATCCAAACGGACCAACCAACCACTCAAAATGAAACGCTGATATTTCACAGTACGATCGTAACCAACAACTGATATACTCCTTCAAACCAACTGTCAAACGGACCAACGAACCACTGAACCAGCAGCTGATATACTCCTTCAACGCAACACCACTGATATCGTAACGAACCGCTAATATTTCACAGTACGATCAAAAATAACAGCTGATATACTCCTTCAACGCATCTGACGCATCGAAACGAACCGCTGATACTTCACAGTACAATCATAACCAGCAGCTCTTGATATTTCACAGTACGATCGTAACCAACAGCCGATATACAATTGCCACATCATACCAACCAACCAACGGACGACTCATATCGATCTCCAAATACATTAATAATATTTCACACTACGATTACGACCAACAACTCATATACTCGTATCATGACTTGTAAATTGTAATATTTCAAATTGTAATATTTCACAGTACGATTACGACCAACAACTCATATACTCGTATCATTACTTGTAGATTGTAATAATATCACAAAAATAACGAAATAAAATAAATACAACGATGGTATGACCCTACCTTATATTGAATAAAGACATGCGATTGTAGTAATATATTTCAGGTTACGACAATTATCATGAGTCCACGAATATGGTTGTTGCAGCAGATATTATATTTCAGTATACGACAATTAACTCTTGCCCATATACTTACTCCCCATAGAGTTAAAGTTAACACAAATATATCAGAGTACGACAATTCTTACTCCCAATAGAGTTAAAGTTAATACAAATATATCAGAGTACGACAATTTACTTGTATCCAAATATCTGTTAGACAAAAGGATTGAGTTAACACAAAAAAAAGAGTGGTTGGCGTACCCCCCGCCAGGGGCCATTGATAACAACAAATTCAGATAAAAAAGGGGACAAGACTACTACTAGCCAGGGTGTTGAACTTCTGCTCTTAGGCCTCTCACATCAGAAACTAGTAGTAGAACCAAGAGCTGTTTTTCAGGGCTAAAAGATCATTACTATTTCTGCGAAGTTGAAAAATCCAAAAATCCTGCATTGGTGCTTGGTACGTGTATTGCAGCAGCAGGCAAATCAAAATCCCGAAGAAAGAAGAGGATGGAAAGAATCCTAGTATTTACAAGGCTACGAGTAACTCTGATCCTGGCAGCCACCGCTTTTTTTTCTCCCTTAGTCGTGGCATTCATTAGCTTGCCAGCTCCACTATGGCAAGCATCTTCTGCATCTTCAAGTCTCCGCTTATCCAAGACTGACAGCTCGGAGCCTCCTCCAGTCTTTCCCATCTCAACTCGAACTGCGCTCATCGAAAAAGCTATGGAGTTTGATGAAAAACTAGCGAGCGGTGAACATTTGGGTGGCTATACAATGTGAGTTAATGATTGGCGTTGCCTTTAGAATATTTGACACTCTATTCACTCAAACTGCTTTTTACCTTCTTCAGTCAAGGATGGTCGAACCGATTGGGAGTTGTTTTGACACCAGCCTCTATTCCAGGTGTATACACGGGTGATAGAGAGTTTCTCTGGAACAATATTGATGTGAGCTGCAGAATGGTGGTCATCCAACTGCAAGATGGGAATCTATGGGTCCATTCACCAGTTGGGTTGGATGCTTCCCTAAAGAAAGCTCTGGCCAAACTCGGGAAAGTCGCCTACGTTGTGTCACCAAACTACGAGCATTTGAAATTTGCATCTCAATGGGCACGAGAATACCCCGATGCAAAAATGTGGGCATGCCCAGGTTTGCCAGAACGAATGCCGGAGATTTCTTGGGCCGGAGAAATCCCCTCTGGGATTCGTCCTAGCTCTTGGAAACGCGACAACTCAAAGGTGCTGGTGAACAAGGTAGAAGTAAGCTATTGTTGGGATTTGGATGAAATACAACCATTGCATATTGACGTGGAGGTCAACCCAGCTACTGGCAAGGCCTTCTTTAACGAAGTTGTCTTCTATCACAAACCATCACAGACCTTGATCACAACGGATTTCTTTTGGAATTATCCACAGCCAGATGGTATTCCTAATTCTAACATTCCCAATTCTCCTGTGTATGATTGGGAGTTGGCTCCCAAGCTAGACTCTATTCCGATCAAATCTCGTATCTTTTTCTTTGCAATGAATCGATTGTATCTTCCGATCTACAAGAATGTCATGATTCAAGACAAGAGCAAATTTCAAGAGCTCATACAATTTATTATAAATGACTGGGAAGCTACCACTCTAATTCCAGCTCATGGAGATTTGATTAGAGGTCGAAGCGTGATACAAGATGCTCTTCGAAAGCAATTATGCTAGCTAGACAGCATGAATTGCATATTATTACACATAAATTATTATCGAAACAGCTGCTTCGTATCCAAAACTGCTGTTCCAACTGCATCTGGTCCTACTAGCTAGAATGACTGGTCTAGTTCGTTTTGATTCGAGAGGAAAATTAAATAAATAGAGTAGAAAATCAAACAAAGAAGAAGAATGCTGGGAGTAGACTAAAATAAAATACCCGCAATATTTTACTGAACATACCGTAACCTCAACCCTGAACAGAAACTATGGAGGTGAAAAATAATTACAAGTAAGTAGTAGACGTAATGTATCTTTTGCATGTATGCCGTCATCACAAATCACAACAAACAACAAGTCTTGCCGTCTTGCCCTGAGTTTGTCAGACAACCTCTTGCGTTCGCCAGAGTAAGTAACAATAACAACTATGACAAAGAAAAAGCGATCTACGAACCCTTTTGACTGCACCTCCGCCCATACAAATCCGTTCGAGTCGGACTTTTCTGATGCGTTGACAGCGCCAGATGCAGGTAATCACCATGACGATGAACCTCGGAGGCCAGCTTCTCTCAATTTGAATAGAAAAGGTACCGGCGAAACGCCCGCACTAATATTCAATTCTTCGCCAAATAAGACCAATACCTCCTTCACATCCCCGCTCGAGAATGCCCTGGTTCAAGAAACCAAGACTCCTTCTCGGCCGAATATACAGCGATTTGATAGCATGGATTCATCAATAGACTCCGAAGAAAACGAGATCATAGCGAAAGAAACATCTTCTCTGCTAGGAGAGCATACAAGCAATTATTACTCATCCAGCTTTGTTGATACTCGCGACTCAAGAGATTGGATTCCCATCTCCAACGACACCAACGGCACGCTCATGCCACGAAATCCCAGCAAATCCTCTTTGTCCATTGACACTGCCGCGCTCTCCAGACAGTCTGCTGTATCGAAGAACCGTGTTCTAAGGGTACTAACTGCCACCCGACAAGACAATGAGTACAAATTGATCCGATTGGAAGATGTTGGTACAGCGAAAAGTTGGCTGATTCTTCTTCTACCATATTTTGCATTTGTTGTCTGCCTCCTTCTAGAATCCAACACGAGTCTCCAAGTATCAGAACTGGGACCTTTGATTTCTCAACAACGTTGTCTAAGTGATCGAAACACAAAATTTTATACAGTTCCCATTGCTCCCGCTCCACCGGACCCTTGCGTCTATGACTTTGATTTTTCAGGTAAAGAACTGTCACCACTCCTAGACGAAGCACAACTACCATATTATCATCAAAAGGGAAACGCCACCAAAACGACTAATAAAGCACGAGGATCTGCCTTTGACTCTGGCATCATCACCAGTGTTCCACCAGCATCGACATTTTTGTCGGCAGACGCATCGTTCTATAATTTGTCTCTAACATCAATGAGGGCAATTCAACAAGGATCCGTCTTAGCTTCGGGGTTGCTATTTCAGAAGAAGCACAACGACGCGACAAAGAAACATAACAAGTGGAGCTTAGTCGCAACCTCACGCACAAAACCATTAGCAGTGGCCTGTAATTTTGAGACGGGTAGAAGCAAGTCGCAAGGTTGGGTGTGTCGCAGTCCCAAATTGATGGATATTCTCTTTTTTCGTCCTGGAAGTGCCGTCTTATCAGGAGAAGAATTGAGAATTAACATACTCTTTTCGTACATCGAAGGATTGGAGACAAACGAAAACAAAGTTTCAAGTGCGACATATTTATACGCCGACAGTCAACTGCAAAAAATGCTGCAAAAAGTGGAGATTCCCACGAAAGAGGATCGAGGCGTAGTTTTCGAAATTGCTCGATCGTCGGAATTTGTTTTGCGGCATACGAATTCGACTGCTCTTGCAGTGGATGTTTGTGGTCGAGTTGTTTCTCTTGTTTTGACTATCGTCTTCGCTATCTTTTGGTTCCGCAGATTGGGTTGCTGTTGCTCCTACCAGACACTTTTCTGCGGTAAAAAGAGGGACAATCTTTACAAAATCCGACACGCCCTGAGCCTACTTGACTCGCCTTGGGTACTTTTTCCCGAGCGATGGTACATAGCAATGCTATTCTTTTCGATTATTTTGATCCAAGGGCCTTTGGTAGTTGTGATGTACTTTAATCCCAAGCTAAATACCAACCCAAAAGTCAAAACTGCGAGTGATTGTTTGGTCGGGGTGGGGGTCAATGCCGTTCTCTTAGTGTATCTGTCTTTGTTCCAGGGGTTTCAGTTCCACACAGCCAGTGCGGCAAGACGGTGGGTAGATCATCATCGCAAGCTCAATGAAATAAGAAGAGTGGCAAAATATCTGGGAGACAAAAGGGAGGAAGAAGTTGGTGAAAAGGAAGCGTTGATTCAGTACACCGCCGACTACTTTGTCAAACATGGCGATATTGATGGCACTGCGTTACTGGCGAATCTGCGATTGCAGCACGACCCATTTGGATCCTACTGGGCAGATTTTCTGATTCCCAAATTGATCCTTTTTGCATTCGGGGCCTTATCGATCTTTGGGACAGCGTACACAAGATTTCATTTCACTTCCACTGCAGAACAGCGCGTTTCTAAAGAATCCTTGGACCTCGCGAACTTGATTTACTTGGTTGCTTACTTGAGTCAACTTGGAATATTGATACTTTGGATTGCATTAATTTTGCGAGCTTCTCTGGTCACTGGCCACAAGTTGAAGCTCCAACCATTTTTGGCCACAAGGCCTGCTCAGCTCTCTTATCGTGTCATTTTTGCTCATGTGACATTAGGCTTTTTGTCGCTGGCAGTCATGGCTCTCGTGGAAATCGAGGGTACGATTCATAGGTGGAGATCCAAAGACGACGAACCAGACCATATTGACCAAGACCCCGTGTCATCTTTCAATTTCTGGTTGCAGCTTGTTTCTCGTTTGGCACAGCGGTTTCCTTACAGTGGCACTGCTGCGAGTATAGGATTTGGAAGGATATTCTTTGCTACAGTTTCCATTCTTATTGCTGGTTTCATTTTTCTTCCACCAAAACACGGTGAAAGCTTCGCTTTTGACGACACGCACGACACGGAAGCCTTGGACGAACTTTCAAGCCCAGAAAGTAGATTACGCCAACGCAGCGACAAGAGAGCTGTCGTCACCATGATGAAGAACTCTCACACTTGGCGAATATTCCCTCTGGCAATCGAACGCGTTTCTGTAATTGACCAGATGCTGCTTCATCGGACCATGTTTCAGCTATATAGCAATGGCCAAAGAGACTACACCAACTTGAACAACCCCGGGGCAGTTTCGGTTGGACCGTACATTCCTGTTTTCTCGACGGAGTTAGCATGTTGGTTATTGGAGGCTAGTTTTCAAGCTTATTACTCGCCTACTGCAACTGTAGAATGGAAAGATCACACCCCTGGCGAGATGAATCTCTCAAGCATTGGACTCCGACTAGAGGCGGCAATCCTTGACGAGGCGACGAACACGCAAGCTTTCGTCGCCACGAACATTTCAGACCAAGTCGATTCAGCGGAGGACCAGTGTATTGTCATCGGCACGTCCATCAATGTAAAATGAAAATAATATTGCCTGCTTGGTGCTATTGTTTTGTTGGTGTAAAATCATGTTTCCTATTCCCTAACACCTGTTCTACTATGTGCAACTACTCGAACACAGCATTTCGAGGATCCGTCGATGCTACAAACGCAAGAACTGATTTGAAATACAGTTTAGTTCCACTGCTCGACCAGATTATCGGAGTTGATAGTCCTCCTTTTCGGGTCTCCGCAAGTGGTGTGAGGATAGAGGATGGTGGCGGATGGCTTTGGAATGTCGCCACAGAAGCAAACCGCACTGTGAGTTGCTTTTCTCCAACGTCTCCTTTGGAGGAATTTCAATGCATGCCATTTCGTTCCAATTCCAAGAAAACGGTAACGCCTTTTTCGGCTGTTTCAAAAGGAGCTATGGCTGTTTTGAGTGCTACTCCTGTTGCTAGAAATACTCTTCCTTGCATCCACGAGGGCTTCTCTGAGGTTTATGCCGTTTTGAGGAGGAAGGTGATTGAAAGCGTTCTCCCAGTTTTTCGTCGACAATTGGCGAATGCTCTCCAGAAAAGCAAAGACGACAGTGAGAACGTTCCTCTAAACCTACCAAAAATCTATGTCACGGGTCATTCATTAGGTGGCTCTCGTGAGTGTTCACCGTGTGCTTAAGATTGTGAGCTTTGACTACACATAATTCGTCTCTCATTTTCTTCTTCCTTTTTCTACGTGAAGTTGCCCAACTTCTCGCTCTCGATTTGGCGAGTAATTGCGAAGTTATAGTTGAAGGGAACACTAACAGTGTGAACTTGAAACCGGAGGCAGAGCTCTTCCAGCTGCCAACACCAACCAGCGCCACTAAATCGTCTGTGTCAGAGAGAAGGGTACAAAATCCTGGCGGACGAATCTCACTCCAGCCACCAATTTGTTGCTATACCTTCGGTCAACCTCGGGTGGGGAATCGAGCCTTTTCGAGGCTCTACAAGCAACGAGTCCCGCACACCTTTCGAGTTGCAACAGAGGGCGACCCCTTTACTGCGATGCCTCACGTTGTCTGCTGTGCTGGCATCTATAAGCATGCAGGATTAGAGGTTGTCTACTAGTAGACTAGCTAGCTCTAGTAGTACTGTAGTAGAGTAGTAGACTACTACTACTAGCTAGTTAGTCTAGTAGTCTACTACCGGCATACTCGTACCTGTACTCGGGAAGAAGAGTACGCACATTTGCAAAGAAATACTCGAGTAATAATGAAAATTGGATCCTACTAGTCTACTAGTACCCTGGTAGGAATATGCTACATTATTGTTTACTCGAATAGATTTCTTCGTTCTCTCAACGATCATCAGAAGTAGATTTAACTTGAATAAGTAAAGAGTACGAGTATACTGTAACAAGTTTCTCGCTTACCGGTTAACCATGGCATACCAATTGTCAATTCAAAAAAATCTGCTGGCCTGGCTGGTAGCAACAGCTCTTTTTGGGGGGTCTCATTCATTTTCTACAGTGGGGCCAATCAAGGCGATTTTCTCCTCAACTCCCACTCAACTCTGGGATACCACTGCCGAACCTTCGCTTGAGGTGATTTGCCAGACCCTGCAGTCATCATTTGAGAAATCTCAGGATGAATTTGCGAAAATATGCAAAGTGAAGGTGGGAACCAGTGCAGCTACAGGACGACTTGGACTAATCGCTACGAAACCAATTAAGAAGGGGGAGACCTTTCTTGCCATGCCCTACGATGATAGATTCATGCTAACAGCAGATATTGCACGGGATACGGTGTTCAAAGGAATTTTACCAGAAAAATTTGAAGGATGGACTGGCGATGCTGGATTAATCGCTCTCTTGATTTTGAATGAAATTGCCCGAGCTGGTGGCAAAGGAATTGCTTTGCCTTCTCGCCCTGCACCCATCGATGAACTGATGAAAGCATGGGTGGAATCTCTGCCATCTTCCAAAGAAATGAAGCCCTTTCATCCGTTGCTGTGGGATGAACAGGACCAAGAAGTCTTACAATCCTCCTCGACGAATAAAATTTATCGTATTTTGGATGATATCGAGGAGGATGCTGCCTGGTTGAACGAAAAGTTCTTTAAAGATCGCAACAACTTTCCTGAATATGTACCTTGGAGGGGCGAAATGATCCCATGCTTCACCGCCGAGGGCTTTCGATGGGCCGTCGCACAAGCGCAATCCAGAGCTATTTTTGTCGATGGCTGCTTGCGTCTGCTGCCAATCATGGATATGTGTAATCACGACGACGATGGTGAGGAAGTGGTGGGCGGCTACATGGGAACCTTTGGAACAACACAGGGCTCAAGGATTATCTCCTCACAGGCTTACAAAGTAGGTGACGAGGTCTTTTGTTCGTACGGGCCAAAGAGTGCAGCAGATTATTTGTTGGAGCACGGATTTTGCCCTCCCCAGTGTTTTAAAACTGCCGTGTCCGAATTAACCTTTGAACTTGACCCCGATGATCGTTTTTATGACGACAAATTAGACATTTTAGAATACGAGACATACGATCAGGCTCCTATGGATCCTACTCAATCCTTCGACGTAATCAGTGCTCCCGGTCGAGACGGAGAACCTGACCCCGCCATGATCCAGTTTGTGCGACTGTGTAAGTTGGGTGCCAGGGATGCATTTTTACTGGAGAGCATTTTTAGAAAGGAAACGTGGGGTTTCATGAGTATGCCCGTTAGTGAAGGCAACGAGCTAAATGTTGTCGATGCTATCTCCGAAGCATGCCAAGAAGCCATTGATGATTTGGAGCAATGCCCCGATGGCGGGAAGGAAGTATGCAAGAAAGTGCGCGAATCCGAAATAAAAGCTCTCAGTCGCACATTAGGTTATCTGCAACGTGAAAAGGAGGCATTGGACTTGAAAGAGTATTACCAAGAGCGACGACTAAAAGATCTCGGCCTGGACTCAGAATGGACGCCCGAAGACGATATGGCAGCTCCTGACAATTTAGGCTACGGGCAGACGAGAGCACCCGGCGGTGCAGACTATGATTGGTGAAAAATGATTAAATTCCAAGTCCTCTCAGCTCTCAGAATAGTGTAAAGCAACTCTCTTGTTTGTTATGTGCGAAGGAAAAAGAAGTCGAGAAATAAATACTTGATTAGACTAGACTAGTCTACTACTCGAATAGTAGAGTAAGTAGACTACCACCACCAAACCAAAAAATACTGGAGTACTGCTACGCAACAGTAATGTACACCTGGGTGGACTTTTAGTACGTACGTACAGTACTACGCTAAACGCACGAAAAATTTATGATTATTGCGATTAACTACTAGTACCACGGTAGCTAGTAGTAGTTCTAGTAGTACTGGTAGTCTACTAAGCTAGTAGTAGTAGACTAGCCAGTAGTAGGCTACTAGTAGTAGCTAATACCAGTAGTAGAACTTGAGCATGAGTATTTTTTCTTCTTTTCGCCTCACACGACGAAGAGACGTCAACCCGTCTCGTGCTTACTATGATGAAAACTCGCTCATCACCCACAACCCACAATCATTCCGTCACTTCTCGCTCTTTCTTCATACTTACGCAAGAGTAGCTACACATCAAGCCATTCTACAGACCCCCACAAAAACCGTTGACCGAGTTTGACTATTCGACAGTCGACCCGCGGAATAGGCTGAGAACCTGTAAATTGTTCAATTACAAATATTATAATCCTTTGGCTACTGGCCAATATGCAAGGCCATAGATATATACCTCAACCTGCATCACGGAATCGACAGGGTCCCATCAGGATCCGATGGACTTGCCATTTTAAGGTTTCTATCTACCTTGCTGTTCTCCTATCGTACGCGATGCTTCCCTCCAATATGAATGCCTTTGTACTGCAGTCACAAGGGAAGCGACAGGCATCCTTACCTATAGGCAGGGGAAGAATATCGCCCACCTCTTTGAACGTTGCCAAATCAGGAGGAAAAATGATTGAAACAGGTAGGTTAAGGGGCTGAACCTGTCAGAACAGGACCGAGTGGCTTCATCTATGTGTCAACTCACTGTTTTCGTGTTCCCTCATTTTCTTCCCAGTTGAACAATTCAACAATGTTGTTTTGGCAAAGGATTCTCCAAGACCAATTCTAGCCTTCTTTTCCGCAGCATGGTAGGTTCTACTCTGGTGTTAGCTATATTTTGGATTAAGAAGTGAAGCATGTTTGTGATTGTACGAGATGGATTTGCTTTCTTGTTCTCACCATTTTTATCTTCATACCCCCAACATCTCGCATCTCGCCTGGACATCGCTAAAGGTGTGGTCCGTGTCGCCTCTCAGTTCCTGTAGTAAGAGAAATCATGAAACAGTACGCCGGAAAGATTGATGTTGTCGAAATAAACACAGATGACTTGGCAGAAACATCGGCAGAGTGTGGAGTTGTCAGTATTCCTACCATTCAATTTTATTATCAAGGGCAAGTCCTGGATACAATCGTTGGTTGTGTCGCGAAAGGTGTTCTCTCTAGCGCCGTAACAAAAGTTTTGGAGGATATATTTACTGATGCAGGAAACGCTGATGAGTCATGACCACGCAGGTCCTCTGCATAGCTACAGAGCAGAGCCAAAACCTTGCTGAAGTTGGCCGAGAAGAAAAATACTCGTCTCCGACCAAAGCCAGCGCGAAAACAGTAGTGCAGCCCGCTCAAAAAATAACGCTTTGTTGTGCCCATAGAGATAAAAGCTAGCTACAATATTATCTGTTAATCGTATTCATGAGTACATGAGGAGTTCTCAAGCAAAGCTTTCTGAACTAATCGAGCCAAAGCCAGAATTGGATTCTCGAAGACACTTGGTGCTTTAGTTTCTCAAGTTGCGCCATGCCTGGGGAAAGTCTCGATCCGGGATGGCAATCTTGTGGCGAAATGCATTTTCAAAGTGAATGTCGCTTTGATAAGGTTGATCCACAAATGTAATGGCGACATGAGGGACATCTTTGACCTGCACGATGTCATCATCGGCAATCTTGGCTAGCACAGTATAGTTATACAAATTTCCATCGTTTAGTTTCTCAGAGCGCGAGAGCACGTCACATACATACATGTCTGCCCCAGTAAAGTTCTCTGGAGTCATCTCATCTGAAAAGCGAAAGATTTCAGTGCCGTCCTCAGTTCGTCGTGGCGTACCATCAGGAACTTCGTCTGTTTTGAGATAACAAGTAGTGGCTACGCTTGGAGGATAGGGATTGACGCCATCCACCAATTCCGTGACAAAAGGAATATTTTTGTACTGCTCACGCATGTCTTCAGCTTTGAGGTCCCAGGCTTTGCCATTTCCATACTCTCTCTTCCACGTAGCCACATGTTCGTCCCACGCCTCCGCCCACTCATCTCCGTAATCAATAAAGATTTCTTCGCCCACTTTAATATCCCGCAGAGCCTGGACTACCATGACAACTCCGACCCTACTATGCTTCGCCAACTCGTCCACGGATAGATCATGGAGACTATGGTCATTCGTGACGTGCTTATGTCTGGACCAGGTTATGTAAGCATTGGCCTTGCCTTTGGGGGCATGATTGATGAGGTTGACTTGATTTCCAATTGGAAACAAAAGGACGCTCGATTCTCGGTGTCCGTAGCAATAGTTCAGAAGTAGCTGTTTGCCCAAGAACTTGGTCATGTCGTGTTCTAGCACTACTTCATCGCCCTCAGCAGGAGTCTCTGCGATTTGGTACATGTCGAGCAAGTCTTCGTTGGCAATGTGAATCATGGGAGAAGGAACAATTATCTTGCCTTTCTTTACCTCGCGGGTCGCAAAGGCACCACGGCCTGCCTCTAGAATGGTAGATTTCCCAATCCTCAGATCGTCCATGCAAATGGCGTGCTTCTTTAACCACTTTTGAGACTTAATCATGTCACTGTTGCGGTACAGAAATGTTCCACCCATTTCCTGAACCTTCTTCAGTTTGTTTGGATTTTCTGGAATCAACGATCGGATAACTTTGGCTCGCTTTCCTGCAGCAGTACTCAAAATTTTTTCCAGCATAAAATTAAGAATATCTTCCTTGAGATCAGGCGTCAGGTCGTTGTCGTATGCGTCCATGAATTTAACGATGGCATCTAAAATTTGATCAGCGTGTTGGTAATCCCATCGGGTAAGTTTCTCTTGAAAACTATCGTCTGCGTTTGTACTACTATCCCATGTTTCACCAAAGTTCGCAAACAGCTCCATTCCTGCAGGAATCCGCTGAGTAGCTTTCATGGTCATGTTGTGAAACGGTGTAATGGCTCCGCGATTGACATGTGCCACGCCCGCTTGGAAAATCTCGACTGGTTTCCTTAGCAAAGCAGCGGGCTGGTACCAGTCAACATTATAAGTCCCCGAATGGTAATTGGCAAGGTTTCCTATTCCAGGGACTGCAACAATGGTGCTGTGATCGCCCTCCCACTTAGCACCGGCGAAATCCCCAGTCCAGACTTGAGACTCAACAAATTCTACGATCAACTTATTTGCTTCAGTGCCGCGATTAAATTCTTCTGTCCAATCGACCAGCGGAATGGCGAGCTCAATATCAGGAATAACTTCATCAGCGTCAAAATCTTTTCCAGCAAAGAGGCCATATTCAGGTTCCATTTCACTGCCCAAGTGCGAAGGACCTAACCAAAGACGGCATTCTATTGCTTCGTTCTCCTGTTTCTCCGTATCGGCAGTCACTAACTTGTCGTTGGCTAACAGCAACAGCACGGTTAATCCTGATACTCTTGGGAATAGCATCTTTCACTTGCAGTGGCTGTATGATTGGTGCGCCGAGTTGGCAGCGTGCCTTTCTTTTTAATGTAGTAGACCACCGTGAATCAATATCTTGTTGCTCTGTCATTGCTGTTCGAGGCCTTCAGCACGCTTTTCAACGTTACATACCACAGTGAATCACGGGTTTTGTCTGATTAAAATGTATGTTCAGAGTAGTACTGCTGTAGTTCACGGACCACCAGAGTAGAATAGTAATACTCAGTGCTACTACTCCCTGTACTACATCAGTACTCTAGAGTAGTACTAGTAGTAGTAGTAGACTAGACTACTAGTACCAGGTAGACGAGTAGTAGAGTATGGCGTAGTAGTAGTAGTACTACGAGTAGCTAGTCGCCTACAAGTAAGTAAGTGCAATAGTAGACCTTAGTCTCTAGCTAGTATGAGTATTCAACTGTAGTACCTGGTAGGTCTAGTTCATGGTGCGAGTAGAATACTAGCTAGTTGCCAGAATGGTATAAAGGTGTAAAAGTTCTAATCGAAGCTTTTGCCATGGAACTTTCAGGAAAGAGGAAGGCAAAGCAGCAGACAGAATTCTTAATAAGAAAGAATTACCAACAAATAAAATCCACCAAGTACTGATGCATATTGCGGGCTTCCGTTTCCAAGCAAGTCCGGCAGTCACCTTCCACGGTTTCTTAGCAGGGATCAACGTCTAAAGGGTGACGGGTGCACGTCTAGTCTGCTGCCCGAGAAAGCTCCAGATCACGCTCTATCAAGAACTCCACCATTTCAAATCCCAACGCTTCGCGAAGGAATGTGCTGGTCTTAAGCACCTCAATGCACTTGTCAAATCTCAGTGGAACGGGAAGGATGTTTTTATCCCGCCTTTCTTCCTCTGCGAGTTGTTCGACATTGCAATCAACTGGTTCTTGAAGCTCTAGTTTATCGTCGATGCCTTTTAGTACCGCTGCCAGCAAAACAGCCCCAAAGAGGTGAACGCTGCCACTGAGATCACCTCCGCGGTATTCAAATCGTGTGACATCTTCGGTGGTTTCAGGGACACGCACAAGGCAAGATCTATTAGAAAATCCCCAAGTCTTAAAAATTGGTGCCTCAAAGCCTGGACGAAGACGATCGAATGTCTCCCTGGAAGCGGCAAAGACCGCAGTAATGTCATCAGCGTACTTAAGAAGGCCGGCAATCCCAGACTGGCATGTCTTGGAAAGCTTTTTTGCTTCGCTTGACCCGTTGGTGCTGGTCTCATCGGGACTTCTATCCACAAACACATTTTCACCTGTGTGAAGATCCCGAAGAAGGATGTGATGGTGCATTCCGTTTCCAGCCTGATCACCGAATGGTTTTGGGGAAAACACTATTCGTTGATTTCGCCTGGCAGCAAGCAGTTGCATAATCCATGTGGCCAGGACTGTATCATCGGCATTTTTCATGCAAGGCGTTAGCTGCAATTCCATCTCGTTCTGGCCAGGTCCACATTCGTGATGAATACGTTTCACGGGGATGCCAAGTTGGTGCTTGCAAATGTTGCCTAGCTCATGGCGGAAGGCATACGATTTATCCTCGGGTGGCAGAGAGCAGTAGCCCGCAGTATCCGCAGGTGTTCCGTCGCTTTTCAGAATGTAAAACTCGATCTCGGAAAACATGAAAGGTTCAAAGCCCTTGTCATGCGCCTTCTGCACCATTCGATGAAGGATGCCGCGCGGATCTCGAGGATGAGGATCACCGTTCTCGTCCTCGAGATGCGCTAAGAATCGATGGTGTTCCAACAATGACTCGCCACTAGAGTCTCCACTCGTCTTGTCAAGTTTGACGCTCAAGAACGATTCTGGTTCAGGTATAAGCCGTAAATCACTTTTCTCGACACCGCATCCCAATCCTTTTATCGAACTTCCGTCGATATTCAATCCTCCTTCTGCTAAAATCTTTTCTGTTGCTTCTCCATCTTCCTCCATGGCGACCAGGCGACCGAAAGCATCGACTATCCAGTAGGCCACAAAGTCTGGGAATGATCTGTTGTATGTCTCGGCTATGTTGTTAGTTGTTTTCATTGTCCAGGTTTTTCTTGTTGCGATATCGTAATTGTTGTTTTGTAATTGTTTGGTGAGGAGCGAGGACTGCAGAAATCCTGTCGCTCTGCATTCTGCACTGCACTGTGCAATAAATTCGTGTCATCTGATCAGAGGACTCTGTTGTCTTTGGAGTCTTCCTTGGCACTCTGCATCTCGTGTCATGTTCTTTGGTTCTGAAGTCACTCGACTATAAGTTGCCAAAGCGATGTCAAGTTGTTGACAAGAAGACTACGACATTGCTAATCCAGTTGGTTCGCTTTTGCTTTTTTGTGATTGTGACAGTAACATGCAACATGCTTCCGAAAAAGTCCAGCTGCTTTAGTTGTCCCGCGTGACTGACAGATCCGCAAGTTGAACTTCGGCTGTTGAGAGATGACTACCAGGTACTGACTGGGTTTCTTCATTCGCTCTCAGATAGGAAACAGAAATGCCATTGGCCACAAATCAAAATATTATACGCTGCTCATTAATCTGCCTCTGCCCCCATGAAGTTCGTATCTGTATTCGTCGTTGCTTTGCTCGCTTCAGTTGTCCAGGCTTTTGCCCCCGTCGCCTTCACCCGAGGAGTGTTTCAGACTCAGTTGCTCGCTGGAGAGCCAGAGGGAGAAGAGGGCGGTCTTGATTTGGATTTGGGAGAAATGTTTAAAATGTAAGAGCAGACAGATTGCTGGTACGCTTGTCACATTACAATAAATTATAATGATTGTTCCTTGACCTGACATTACTCCGTTCTTTTCAATTTAATTTTTAAGGTTTGATGCCGCTGAGAAAGAAGAAGATTTCGACGCTGCTGTGGAAAAAGTCAAAGGGAAGAACGAGTAAATAGAATTCTTATTTTCGCTATTCTTACTGATAATTTTAAGGTGTGAGCCACGACAGGAAATGTTGAACGATAGCAGAGGTAAAGACATCAGACAGATGGACACAACACAATACCGCTGCGCATTCCTTGAATATTCTTTTAAATATCAATATTACGAGGAATCTCTTTGAAAGCATTCCCGGGACGCTCATTTGGATATGGCAGCAAAATGATGATAAAACAGAATTTAAAAAGATTTTCATAAGTTTCTCAATCCACTTGGTAGCAATTTTCAGCTAAGACAGTATTCATGTATGTTTATTATTATTTACTTTAAAGCTGAACTGGAGGCATTTCGTCCATGGGGATGATCGCAGGAAGAAATTCGCGAGATCCCAGCATCAATGGGACAAGAAAGAGAACCGGCAATAGAGAAAGAATTATGTAAATAATCACTCGTGCTTGTTTGGGATTGGATAAATCGGGGTTCAAAACATCTTCGGCAATCTCCGATCCTTGACTCAAAAAAGGCGCAACAGTTGATTTACTATTTTCTTCGCCATTCGATGCCATCTCCGATGGTTCGTCGATATCGACAAGCTCAATAACACCATCGTCCCGTTTTCCATCTGACATGAAAAGGGCAGAATGACGATTCATGTCGTCGCTTTTACTGTAGCTGTATTTATTTGATTTCAGCGCGGAGGCGACGGGACCGACAGCGCTGAATCCAGAGCCAAGGGAGAGGCAGGCCCCAAAAGTGACGAGCAAGATATTTAAATTGTACATCATCATCCATGAATAGTGATGTACTCCTAGCTGCTGCAATAAATCTGTGCAGTGAATTATTCAATGCAAGGGGAAAAGCTGAGAAAATAATAATAATAATAATAATTAATAATAATAATGAAGTTAAACGGTACGAGAGAGTTGCACGAGAGATGAGAGACGAATGCGTCAGAAAGGATTTGAGATCGTACAGTGTAGTAGCTAGAGTTCTAAAATAAGATAGTAAAAAGAGATGTGCGTCTCAATACAAACCTGAACTCTACGGGACGTACGTAGCACGCTACTATTCCTTAATAAACCCGTAAAGTAGTACTCTAGTTGTCTCTACTAGCTAGTAGACCTAGCTCTAGCTAGCTAGAGTAGTAGCACCAGGAAGAGCCGGTACTATCTACTTAGAGTAGTGTTTGGGGTCATCCTCCAGTTTTCAATTAGGAGAGTTTAGAAAAATATTTAGGAGATTTTTAGGAGAGTTTAATTAGGAGATATTATGAGACATTAGGAGAGTTTTTTTTCCAATTAGGAGAGTTTTTTTTTCAATTAGGA
>Ga0210036_1002826_pt1 | contig 17850 bp, 12 predicted proteins | sample CryGeymeta201515_FD_185469 | JGI IMG/M metagenome (GOLD analysis project Ga0210036, IMG submission 185469) | Groundwater microbial communities from Crystal Geyser aquifers in Utah, USA - Crystal Geyser metaG 2015-15 (SPAdes) (version 2) | ecosystem: Environmental > Aquatic > Deep subsurface >...
CACCTCCCCCGTCCACTGCTTTCGTCGTCGACTTGTTACAGCTGTATTACAAAGATGATACCAATAATAAATAATAAATAATAATGAATGCACGCATGTTTCGAATAAGAAATGTTTGCTCTCTTTGTACAAAAATTATGAAAAATGCATGATAAAATTTCGTACAGACCTGGTAATCAAAGGACTTTCGAATAATAATAATCTCCCGGGTGTACATCTGAATCACTATAATCGTGAAGGTATTGTTCGCTACGGAATACCTTGCACACTCATCACCATGGCTCTCCTGGCTAAAAATCGCAGAGCCCTTGGCACTTGCTTCAGCGATGAAAACAAGAAATGAATTATTGCTCTTTTGAGAGACAAGGTGAAGGCAGTAACAGGGAATGGTAGCACCTCCTACAGAATTGCCAAGGTTGGCTATTACTACTCCTGTCTGAGGCCTACCAGGTACTAGATCACCAAACCTCGCTACTATTACTATTCTTTTCTGCACTACTTTTTTACAGTAATTATTTTGACTACCAGACCTACTAGTATTGTGGTGAGAGTACTCCGAGTTCCGAGTTCGAGTATGTTACTCTTCTTGCAGAGTCGTAGTACTCGAGTACCAGGTAGGCGAGTAGACGAGAGGAGTACTATTAGCGACTACTAGCTGGCTAGCTACTACTCGGTAGCTCGTAGCTAGCTAGTAGTAGTGGTACGTAGCTAGCACTAGCTATCTTGTGGTAGTAGCAGGAGTACACTAGTAGCTAGATACTGGTACTGGTACTAGCTAGTACTGTACTCCGTAGTAGGTACGACTGCATGATTATTATTGGATGCCCGGATTCCTCGTTTCGGACTGCCTGCCTTCCGGCGCAAGATCTTTCCTTTTCCGTACATTCTTTTTTTTGTTTTCCAAACTTCGCACACAACATCATCATCACAAATCACAACAAATTATTACATCATTATTTTAGTAATTTTAGTAACAAGAAAACGACAGCAGTCATATAATGATTACCACAAGAAGCTCCTACCGAAGTATTCTTGTCAGTTTCCTGGCAGCATTAATACTCCAAGTTTCAGTTGTGCACCATGTGCAGTCCTTTGTTGTCACTGTATCTTCCATCACTACTACTACTAGTAGTAGTAGGACCAACACCGAGCACCGGAGAACAGATACATCACATTTATTATTGCATTCTTCAAACAACAGCGATCACGATCAGCAACAGCAGCAGCAGCAGCAACAACAGCAGCAAAATCATCAACAGCAAAACGTCCGTTTCTTGGGTATGGGATCAAATGCCATTGTCCGTCCTGGTGTAGTACTAGTGGCACCACAAGATGAATTTCATCACTTTTATCGTCAGTCAGCTATTTTTATTTATGCCATGGGCGAAGACGAAGACTACGATAATACCTACGTGATTCGTGGTGTCATTATTGATCATCCTACACCCTTTACGTTGGATGAAATGATGGACAGTGATTCTACTACTACCATTACTACTACTAATAGTAATAAGGCATCTCTTCTTTCCAACAGCAACAGCAACAAAAATCCGCTGGCTCAGAATCTCATTTATCGTGGGGGTGATAAAGGTAAGGATTCGGTATTTATGTTGCACAATCAACCCACCGTGGGGGATGGCACCATGATTGGAACATCTGGAGTATTTCAAGGCGGGTTACAGGAGGCACTGCAGGCATGTCGTACCGGAACTGCTTCACCAGACGATTTCAAATTTTATTTTAATTATTGTGAATTTACCGAAGATGAATTGAACAACATGATGAACGATGAACCATGGATTTCGGTCGAAGTACCAACCCGTATGGTATTGAGTTGTGAATGGGATCGTGGAGAATGTTGGAAACAATTGCGCAACAATCTTCGAAATGACATTCTATTGCACGAGGAAGGACAAGAAACAGAGGAATAGCAATACCCGTAAATTAACGATAAAATCTACAAGTACACCACTCTAATCCTCCGCAACGTCAAAGCTTGATGAGATATTCCAAACCAATCTTCTCCATGAGTTCGCCATCGTCAAAGCGGACGCTGCATCGTCCATCTGGACGGATGTGAACAATCCTTCCTTCAAAGTATTCTTGTGCATTGCGATGATAATCCACTTCGACGCGATCACCTTCTACAAATTGATGATATTCCTTGATATCGTCGGGGTGGACAGTATCCGTAGACCCAGAGTTGAAAAAGAAAACGAGACACTCTTCGTCGTTCAATACTTCCACCAGTTCGCCCTCGTACCATTCAGACCCGCCAAAATAGACCCACACTTTGCTACCGACATTGATTTCGTCTTTCTCCTCGTCATCCTTTTTAGATTCATCCTGCAGTGATAAGCGACGTTCCAGAGCTGTAGGACGACCATGGAAATGTGTACTTTCGATCTTTGTTGGCTTTCGCAGAATATTGGAGAATACGTGATCAATCTTGAAACCATACTTGTCATGTTGTTTTTGAACAGACGAACCAAGCGTGCATTGAGAATTGCCTTCCTTGTTGTTGTACTTCGAATACAGTTGCGCCCTCCACTTGGGTTCCATGACACTTTCAAACAAGCGGGACATGGCCGTTCCTCTTTGACTACCGAATCTAGCATCGGCCAACAAATACTTCAAACCTTGCGACAAAGAACCAACTAGGGCATCTTTCTCATCAATCAATGCTCGTTTCGTAATGTCCACAGCGTCTGCTTCCGACAAGAGACTCCAAGCACCCGTTTCAGGAATCTGCAACAAAAATCGAGATGCCAAACCCGATTCCTTGTACTGCTGGACGTCTCGAACAATGTGTTCGGCCGCCAATGTCACTGCCTCATCTGGAAGGACGCTCAAATCGTTCACCATATTCTTCCACAGTCGATTACCAGGATGAAAATCCACGAATCGATTAAAAGATGCGAGAAATACAGCATCGAAACGGGTGGTCACCAAAACATCGTTCCTTTCGGGAAAGGTTGTCGGACCGTACTTATCTGCGATGGAAGGCATTGTTTTTTGTATCTCCTCGAGAGACGGAAAGGATCGGACAAATACGTCTCCCGTGGCAACGGATCTAGCCAGGTCCGTGCGCTCCACATACTTGGAAAGCACCCAAAAGGCCAGTGCTACCGCACCGAGAGAAGTGATCATACTCTTGGGGAATAGAGAAGCTCGCGTGGGTGCCCCGAATAATATTCGGATCAGGAAGAACATCACCACGTACAGCACAACAGCTGCGGCATTGATTCGCGTCAAAAACTGAATCCACAGGGCCATGGTTTCGGGAATAAATTCATTCCACGTTTCTGCCTTGCTTCTCAGAAAGGCTGGAATCTTGTAATAATCAAAAACGTTTGTTAACAAATCATTCAATTCGTAATCGTCGTAAAATTCATCACCACCTCCAAACTGTTGACAAAACTGGTGGATCCACGTCACACCCCGGGTCGGTATCAAACCCAGTGCTCGCATACCCGCTAGGGGTTGTATCATGGTACGGGAAGCATCCTTGAGCATGGAATAGGTCGTTCCCCACATGTTGAAGCGTTGGTAATAGTAGGTTCCCAATCCTTGTCGTCTTCGATCAGTGGCGACATCCTTGGCACTGGCAAACGTTAGAATAAACATGAATCGATCTTTTCCATCTGGGTCAATGTTTTGAGGACCACGATGCCAAATATTTTGATTAAACAAAAATGCATCTCCCATCTTGAGCAGTCCTTGAGGTCCGGTATGTCCATTGGTAGAAATTTCAAACGCATAATCATTATCACCCAAACACAATTCTTCCAAATCTTGATCGGCACAAAAGTGTGTTCCAGGACAGACCGTCGTAGCTCCCAAATCCTTGCTGGTATCTTGGAGTGCCACAAACATAGTATAGGAATCCAAAAAACTGCGACTGTACAGTAAGGAACTTCCAAACCAATCGCTGTCGGTATGTATGCCTTGATCGGATGCACCATTCAAACTGGTTAACGTTGATATTTCCAAAATGGCAGGATCTTTACCTAATATGCCTTCTAATGTGCGTTGTAATACTTCATGGTTACCAACCTGTTCCAATGCTTCCGCAATCACAGGATGATCCCTGGTACCGATGCCCAAAGACATGCGCGAAATTTCATCCCAAAATATTTCATTGTACCCCAACGTTCCATTGATCCGTTGATGATGTTTTTCAAGTAGGTAGGCACGTAACGTAGCAGCCGTATCGTGTTGTAATATATCAGATACAGCCACTGCACCGTGTTGTAACATCACATTGGCAGCTTGATGACGTGTATAATTGGATGAAATGAGTAAATCATTGGCATTGGTTGTTGTTACATCCTTTGGACCACAATGACGATTGTAATAGGTAAATTCGTTATCATAATTGGAATGAAATCCATCCTTATCCATTTCCATACGATGATACGATTGAGCAATAGGTGTAATGTACGTATGATAATGGTATTGTAGAAACAACAAACTGCAAAGCATGGTAAATACCAACAGTAATGGAAGATCCAAAAAACAGCATTGGAGCAAACGACGGAGTAGTACTACTAGTACTAGAAGTGGTTGTTGTGTTGGTGGTGAAATACTAGTCGTTTTCGTTTTTGTCCGAGGAGACTCTTTGGTGGGGGTGGGGGTGTGGGTGTCGTTACTACTATTCGATTCTATCATCATTGTCATTGTCATTGCTCTTCGTTGTTTTTGTTTATTTGCTTTTTTCGTGTTGAATCTCTCTCAACACGATTGTGAATTGTGTGCTGTATGTTGGTTCCCATTCATGCCACCACGACTTCTTTATTAATAAAATACAAAAGCATTCCTGTTGTGCGTTGAAAAAGTTAGAAGAAAAAGCGAAGATTGAATATTATTTATTCGTCTGATTATTTAGGGAGAAGTTTAGGTGTGCGTTCGTTCTTTCATTATTCACCCTGGTACATCAGATCTATTTAATCAAGTACTATGGTAGTAGCCTAGCTTAGGCCTTAAAAGTACGGAGAATGTTGAAATCCAATCAAAAGAGCCCCCCGCGCGCGAACATGTTGTGTACTAGTCTTGTTACGATTAAAGTACTACTTGCTAATAGTAGTAGTAGTAGTACGTAGTAGTAGTCCTACTCTCTACCGGTAGTCTACTCCTCCTATGATCAAACGATCATTCCTTATTGTTCGACAAAACAACCTCACCCATTGCTTATTTACCAGGTACACAACAATACTCGTACGTGAGACGTGAGAGTACCTTTATTACTAATCCGAGTAATAGCAATAGGCACAGTGATCATCATCGATCTGTTCTCTCTATATTACCCTTAACCGCAGTTCAATACGTACAGTAACTATTTTTGTTAAAAAAATACGTTACCAGAGAGCGATAACTTCGACGCTGACAGGCAATATTATACAATAGACAACTGTATAGTATTGTCTGAAAGCAGTTGGTTGCGTGGTGCGTGGTGCGTGGTGCGTGTGTGTATATAGTTGTGTATATTATAGACAAGTACAAAATGATGAAAGAGGTGAAGGAATTCAAACGAAAAAAGATTGATATAATATTATTATTATTATTATTATTATGAAAATCCATGTTTTATGTTGTTGAAAAAAGATGAGGTTCATAAAATGGAAACAAATCGGTAATAACAGCAGCAGCAGCAGCAGCAGCAGCAACAACAACAACAGAAAGAAGAAGCAACGGTTCCAATTCGGACGGTCGATCCAATGGATGCTTCTATTCGTGTTGGTGGGTTCCATGTACTTTCTATATTACGCTACAACATCATTATCATTATCACCAACAACAACAATCAGTACTTCTCAATACCAAACGCATTTGATTCGTGGACCTCAACTACTGTTAAAGCCACAACGACAACGACAACGACATTATCAAAAACAACAATTTCAAAATGTATTGAAACATTCCTTTCATTGGTACCGTGAGCATTGGTATTATTCACAATCAGCAAAGCATCCGAAAAACGCTACGACTACTTGGGAAACAACAAACCTTCCTTTGTGGATGAAGGATTATTTTCGATGGCATAATGAGAAGACACAAAAGATTAGCAACAAAAACAACCATACGACTCTACGACAACAACAACCTGAAGAACAACAACAACAACGGTATCTGGTTGTACAGTGCTTAGAACAAGATGTTCAGTGTGGTGGATTGGCTGATCGGATGTTAGCACTACCAACATTACTATTGTTAGCTGCACAAAGTCGTCGTTTGTTATTGTTGGTATGGACGGTACCATTTCCATTACAAGAATTTCTCATGCCCAACAGTATCGATTGGATGCTTCCAACACAATCCACAATAACATCCACACAAACAGATGCAGATGCAGCAGCAGCAGCAGTACTAGTACTGTCACAAGAAACATTATTTCTATCGGAACCATCGATTGTAGATCAAACAGTTTTTGTTCGTCTTTCAACGTTACAAAAAGCACTCTTTCAAACCAAAACATCACAAATTATTGTACGAACACGACTTCAAGATTATCAAAGTGCCTGGAATTATTACAATCAATATGATCATTCTTCTGCAATTGCTACTGCTTTTGAAGGTGCGTCGTCGTCGTCCTCTTATCCACTGCTACCACCCCTTATCGACACCAACAGCAATAGCAATAGCAACAGCAACAGCAACAATAACATTAACCAACCAAACCATAAACAACAACACAGCTTTGCTGAACAACATTATAGAGAACTCTTCTTTGTTCTGTTTCGACCATCACCACCTCTTCAACAGGCACTCATGGAACAACAACATCGACATCATTGGACCTCTTTTTTTCACTACAATACAACTTTCCAACAACCACAACCACAGCAACAGTCTACAACTGTACCACTCACAAATAGTACCAAACAGCGCTACGCCGTGGCTCACTATCGTGCCTTATATGGATCACAATCTACATCAACAACGTATCAAGATGTTGTGGCCAAAAATGCTATTCGTTGTGCTGCACAATTGTTGTTGCAACAACAAGCAATAAATTATGGGAACAGCACAAACACATCATTATCATACCAAAAGCAACAACTACAACAAACATCAGCAAATGATGACAATGTTGTCGTTTTTTTGTCAGATTCTGCTGATGTACGAGAGAGATTGAGACAACAACAACAATTACATAAACATGATGGTGTCCAACACTATTCTGCAACCACAGCGACAGTACCACGTGAAGGAGGGTATCAAATTGTTCTTCCAAAGTCCAAACATAAGTTATTGCATTTGGACAAGGCCTCACGGCAACAACAACAAAAAGGTACAACTACGGTTGCGGCAAAAAACGTCGCGTATCAACCAATGGATTTTTATGACATTTTTTTGGATTTGTACGTTATGGCAAATGCGGATTGTGTATCGTACGGACAAGGTGGATTTGGACGTATGGGAAGTCTGTTGAGTCGCAATCGAACATGTTCGAAAAAACATTTTGAACGTGGAAAAATGGTTGTTCCGTGTGTAAAGTAATACTATCTTTCTAAAAAAAGAGACCAGCGAAGGGGGGAAAGGGGAGGGAAGTGGGGGGGAATCATGGCAACACCAGGAGTAAAAACTATTACAGAACAGAGGAAGTTCATCATCCCTGGTGTTAAAATCAAATTAGTTTTTAGTAGCAGAAAAAGAAATCTCTTGCCAGCGTTGATCGTGCTTCAATGAATGACCAACCAGGCAGCCAGCCAGTCAATAGAGTTTTCATTGCAATGAATTTAGAACTGCTGTTGCTATAATATGGATACACCTACAAGCTCTAGAGTCTACTAGCTAGACTAATACTATCACTACTACTCTCTACTGGTCTACTCGAGTAGCTATTAATCGTAGTTATAGCTACCCTACTAGCCACTTACTAGAGTACTACGGTAGCTTTTTAACGCCTCCAGCTAGGTCTAGTTAGTCTACTAGTCTACCACCAGGTAGCTAATTCTATTAGGAGTAAAGGTTTCGTATCAGGTAGAGCAGGTGTGCTTACTGGTTCTTTACAAACGGCTGTTTGAATTGAAAACCAAAATGCAACGACACACAACAAAAACCAACAAAACTCAATACTTTTTTTTTTCCACCACAACATCACAACATCATCATCAGATCAACAATTCTCCACAGATGCAAATAAAGTCACAAATCACGTGATCGACCGTCTTCCACAACAACTCCAACTCCAACTCCAAGTATTATTCATAATATCAGTAGTTGTATTATGAATTTTAGACGTCAAAACAAGAATAATAATGAACGATTGTTATTGTTGCGACGATTTTCATTGCGATATCAATGGCTCCATTTTGCTTTGCTTCTTATAACGATGTATCTGTTTTTTGTTTGGGTTGCGACACAATCCATGTCCGATGCAGATGGAAACAACAACGGCAGCAGCAGCAGCAGTGAAGATGGAACAGCTGAATTTGTCGATACCTTTGATGAATCTCAGGTAGCTGCACCCGTTCATACCGACGACACAAACGATGCAGCTCCACCACGGTGTGCCATTAACTTGTTTGGATTGCCCCGGAGCTTTGAAAGCATGGTACTACCATCATTGACACGAAATGTCTTTGTTCGCAATGCTCGGCACGGCTGTGATTACTTTGTACATTATTATCATCGTGAAGACGAACCAGGTGGTCGAGCTGGATCCGGTGGACATTTAAATCCCGACGAAGTCTTGCTGATGAAAGGACGGATCAAGGCGGCTGCCTTACGAGCTAAATTTACGCTCAATCGTGAACCTATGGTATTTTTCGTCAAAGATACAGAAGAAGACTTTTGGAGAAAACGAGGAACGCAAGTAGAAAAGTACAGAACTACCAAGGATGCCAAAGGACACTATTTGTACTATCCCTGGAAGGCTGGGACTTATCACTATCCGGAATCTCTCGACAATATTGTCAAGCAATGGTACGTGAAAAGAAAAAGAGCGCATGTTTGTTTTTAAGTATGCATGCATGTATAGCGTCATGAAATGAAATTCTCACATTGATCTGCAACATCCGTTTTGGGTTAAAAACAAACAAACAAACAGGCACAGCATCCAATCGGCATGGGAAGCCATGGAAGAATTTACCAAACAAAGTGGACGACCCAAGTATGATCGTGTTGCTATGATGCGACTGGATGTTCTGTATGCATTACCTGTTGATATTTACCAACCAGATAAGAACGAATTCGACAAGGAAAACAAAATTGCTGTCAGTCCAGGATTTGCCAAGTATCCCGTCAATGATAGACTCTTTTATGGACCCTACGAGGCAGTCAAGATATGGGCCACGGAACGCTTCGATCGACTCGAAGAGCACGTTAAGACGTACGAACCAGGTTGGGGCATGCATTCGGAACGATTCTTGGAAAGTGCTATCTTTGGTGCCATTAAGGAAAAGGGAATTGAGATGCGAGAAAATCCCGATATTTGTGTTATGCGAGTCCGTGCCGATGAATCGGTGTGGATGAATGATTGCATTACCAACAATGGTTCAACGCGTGGTATGAGGAAAATGGCACGACAAAAACTGATAGAACGATTGTTGGATCGCACCTGTACCAAGAGCAAATTGAAACGACGAGTCATTCAATTGAGATGTCCCATGCAATCACAACAACAACAAACAGTAGAACGACGACAATGATAAATGTGCGGACAATTCCGAAAAAGTTCTTGCTGTGGTCAAGCGAACGAACGAGGGTGTTTGTTGTATAAATTGCTGTTCTCTTGATTGGTGGTGGAACATAGGGATACTGTACGTTCAGCATCTCTCCTACTACAAGCTGCACTAACATAAGAACGACAACGTTAAGCTACGCATGATGCTGCCAAAGGCGTTGTCATCTAATAATTTACCGTGAGAGGTTTTTGTTTGTTACATTAAAAAAAATGAACACTGTTGGGTGGTTCCGCTACGTTCCTGTTTCAATTTCATTACTCCAACATCATTATTACAGTACACTTCATATAGCCGAAAGGATTCTTTGTCGTCGACGTCTATTTCAATACCTAGGCTGGAGTGCAAATTAGAAACGGTCAATTGTTGACAGAGTATAAAATAAGTAAGACAAAGACCCACAAGAACCAAAGCATTTTCCTATCCTTCTCTTCATCAAACCAGAGATGTACGTTCCGTAGCGATTTCAGCAGCAGCAGCACCACCACCATTATTTCCTTTTGAATTGCTATTGTTGGTTGAGCCAGCTTTTCGATTCCAGATGCTTTCTGACCATAAGTTCTTTATGTTGTTCATATTGACTTCCATTCGCGAATCGCTTCCGGGATCGTCATGATCCTCGTCCGGTGTTTCAATATCGAACGACTGAGTGATCAATTTGCGCAATTCTTTCTGTCGATCGGCCGGAATACTGGCAATAATATCCTTCTTGAGTAGAATGGCATCTCGTAATAGCAGTTGCTCCTTGAGTCCGGCCAATGGAACCAGGACATTGCGAAACAATTTATCAGACCCTTGAAACATGGGCAACATCAGGTACACGGTCGAGAAAATGATGACCGTATAAAATCCCCAAATCCTTCCGAAATAGGTTTCTAACCAATCCATAGTAATGAACAGTAGACCGTAGCCGGTCCAGTAGGTAAGCCAAAAGGTATCGTCGGTTTTTGTGGGAGTAGATACTGCCGTTATACTGGCCAAAATAGGATAGACACTACCCACTGCAATGGTTGCAAATCGCTTTACGTCCTTGGGTAAGATAATGAAAAAGGCCCACAGTGCCCACAGATGGGAGGCATTTACAATGGTCATGATCGTTCCGGAAATCCACGAATTCATTTTTTGTGAAATAGGATCAATAATGGGACTCATAACAGGTTTGGTAAAATAATCAAAAACCAACGTTGAACCATCCGTAAAGGGCAGATACAACCAAATGAAAAAGAAGAATTCAAATTGGAACCACATCAATTGAATCTTTTCGTTGGCTAAATGGTAGTCCTTGAGAAATGCTGTCAAGAACTGTTTATTGTTATTTGTTTCAGAAAACATCATGACAGATTGTTGGGTGAGCATGGGAGGAGGGGAGGGGTGAGATTATTCAGCTGCATTTTTGCACACGCACACACACAGCAATCGTCATCATTTTCTTCTTTCTTACATAGATACCACCCATGGCACACCAATATTGAAGCCATTCCATGTCGTCGACAGTTGCTGGAGTACACAACGCTCGAAGACTATTATACACGGGAAAGATCATACCAGCCACAGCAATACCAGCACTGCTAAATACATATCGTTTCACTTCCAATGGTAACACAAGCCACAGTACTACTACAACTGCTAAGTAAATGAGATGGAATTTCCAATTCCGACCTTTGGTTCTACGAAAATTTTGAGTCGCCAAAACTACTAAAACAGCGGCGATAGCAACTGCAATCCAAGCAGCGATAGAACTTGTTGACATTCCTCCCATTGTTTGTTTTTGTTTTGCAGTACAAAGGAGATTCTATCTACTGCAAGATCTCAAGATACTTTGATCTTTGATTTGATGAATTATTAGAAAAGATACGAAAAATAAATAGTAATAGATTCTGATTTTTCGGCCATTTTTGTGGAAGATGAACGACAGACAGACCATGAGAATCTAGAGGAATCATGATATCAAGCGTTACTGGAGTAGTACTATTAAGTCTCTACTAGAAGTAGTCTAGAGAGCTAACTACTAGTAGACGACTAATACTACTAGCTACTACTACTTGAGTAGAGGACCAGAGTACTAGGCTACTACTACTAGTCTACTCCTACTTTGATAGGAGTAGGGTCTACTTTTTTGGAGAAAGAGAACTTCACGTTCTCCTTTGATTGATCCTTCAGAGCAGCATCTGGTGAGATCACTTGTGACATTTTCGTTAAATCCACGAGTCTTTTCTTGACAAATGAATAGCCACAAATCGTATCTTTCTCACATTTTTGTGCCTCACTCAACTCTCTCACTCACTCCCACAGAGTATCCTTTACATTTTTTATCTTCTCTAGCATTGACAACAATCTCAATTTTTTATGAATAATAGTAATTGTAAGATAATTAAGCAGCTAGATGCTATTATCACCTTGTTGCAAAGCAGTGTAGTTGAGAGTGAACACGTAAAATAATTAGCAGCACGTCAAAATCCAAAACATACCATCATGTCGGACAGTGATCACCAGGAGGACGGCAGAGAAGACCTGACACCTCTATCACCATCATTACAGCAGGACATTAAGACAACCAGTATGCAGCATGTTGAAAGAAAAGTAGAAGAAACGGATGATTTGGTGGAGTTTGGCAACAATACTAAGTCGCCAGAAAATACCAACGAGGAATCAATGCACGAAAAATCAACAGAAAGAGGAAATCACGACGAGGCTACTGATGCACAGGAATCGTTCGCAGTGGACGAGGCTTCTCGACCAGCTTTGTCAGAACCTGCTGTCAAAGAAGAACACGCGGCACAGCCATTATGTGCGTCCGCGTCAAGTTCGCCTCTCTCCACCAGTAGTGACACCACCAACAAATTCGACAAGCTGTCGTTCAAAGTACAAACCAATGTCGAAGGACTTTTGGAAGCCATCGAAGAAATGGAAAATGGTAATTCGGTATTGCACTCTGATTCTCTAACACCGCTCGAAGAAAGGACTTTGATGAACAAGATTAATCAGTTGGTCAAATATACCAACATGAAAAATCAAGATACCGCACAGTTCATTAAATTATTAAGGTTCGAAGCTACCAGATCAACTTTGCAAGCCGACAATCGTAGTGTGGAAGATCGGGACAATATTTGCAAAAACTTGACGCGTTCCTTTACGGATGAACTCTTATTGTACCAGAGTGCCGGACAAGACTTTAATAACGAACTCAAGGAACGTTTGATGAAGACAATTAAATCTATCAATCCCAAAGCCGAAGATGACTTTGTGGACCGTTCTATGCGGGGTGATTCACGAAAATCAGCACTCTTTCGTGACATCATGTCCCTCGACGAGAATGATTTGAGTGAAGAAAAGGCCAAGTAAGTACTGTACTACTATCTGATGATGTTGTGTAAGGTTACTATGATAAAACTCACTCTTCCAACCAATTTGTTTTTGTGTGTGTGTGTGCAGAGAATTGAAAAATCAGATTGTTGAAAAGTATGCTGTTATTGCGGATCTTTCTAACGCATGTTCCGAAATGAACAAAATGTTTCTTGACTTACGATCAACGAATGTCAAAAATGATGGCACGGATCGATCGTCTCCAGTGTTTGGAACCAGAAGCAAACATCCACTTGTCATAGATTCCCCTCCCAAAAATCTTACAAAAAGCGAAGAATGGATAAATGAACGATTGAAACGAGGAAGCAGCAACAGTGCCCATGAAAGTGCTCATCGAGAACGCATATTATCGTTTTTAGAAAAGCATGAAAACAATGGCAGTGGCAATTCAGAAACGCTCGAGTCGGAAGGAGATGATGAAGTCTTGGCGCAGCCAGAGAACGACCAATCGCAACAATCAAAGACTAGCAGTACAAGTCGCCGTCTTCTAGGGCATCGCTTTCGTCGTGACAGGAATCATGGCGGAAAAAGTCGTCGCAGACGAGGGAGACGGTACGTTCGTGTGTGCCTTATTGGATGTTGTGCAACAGGTACCATTGAAAGAATCGAGAGCTTACGACGGGTGGAACTTTTTGGGTTTTCTTTTCTTTTCTCGTTTTGTAGTTGGATGACCCTATTCATGCTTGCAACTGTTGCAATTGCTGCTTTGGTCGGTCTTGTAATGATGCGCTAAGGAAAGTGCGGAAGTATTTGTGATTAAAAATGAGAGTTCTGCGACGGCGACCGACCAGTAGGACTTTCTTGAAAGAATTGTTACGGGAGAATTAGGCTCGCAAAACGCTGTAAGGAAATTTCAAAGTGATAGCTCTACTGGTGAAAAAATAGCAAGTTTATGGGAAGCAGAGGAATGTTTAATCTACTAGACTAGATCTACTGCTAGAACTAAGGTTTCTTAAAAAGACTGGTGAATTCGACACAAGCGAGATCTAGGTATATAGATAGGTAGCTCAGTTGCTCCAAGGATATCCAAAGATTGAAAAAAACCAAAAAATGCTGTCATCTGTCATCTCTCCATTTGCTTAGAGACAACTAGACCTACTTCGAAAAGTGGGTTACTCTTACTCTTTTGCAGGGCGTCTACTGTAGCTAGGGAGGTTTGGTAAAGGTATTCATCAGGGCAAATAAGGCCATCATTTTTTAAGCTTGCACCCCCGGCCTGGTATATGTTCCGCTGCCAAGAGAAGTAACAGCGCATTTTTTTTTCTTGCCAAAAGGCAATGACCTGTTAACATCACTATTCTCTGTACTACTGTAGTAGAGGACTCGTTCGTACACTTGGTATTTCTCAAGCCATGAGGGATTTACAAAAGATCCTGATACTGTCCATTGTATTGGTGATGTGTATCATATTGTTATTGCGAGAAGTTATGAGCATCGCGAGAATACAGCACGCAATCACTTCTTCAAACAAGAACGACGTTACAACTCTAGCTGTACCATGCAATTGCAGCAGTATCGGCAGCAATGACAACCAAGATTGTTCTGCCAAAGTGACAATGACGACGACGGCGACCGCGACGACGACCGCGACGACGACGACAGCTCTTCCTGTGGATTCTGCCAAAAGTAGTACTATTCTACCAGAATCGACCAAGAATGGACCTCCACCCGTTCACGTATTGTTTGGCCTTTCTGGAAATCATCCAGGCTTTTTGGCAGAATTCAACGTTGCTCTCAAAGGCGTGTTACTAAATTTTCCGATCCACTCACCATCCTTAAATGTGCATTTGATGGTTGACGATGCTGCCTATCAAGCCACGATACCGTTGTTATCGTCATCAAACGAAACACATTTAAATCAATCATCCTGGCCACTTCCGATTTCCGTTCACCTGTATCCTGTTCAATCGTACCACGAACAGTGGACGAAACGAATCCGTCAAAAAGTGGGACGCATCTTTACCAAGAAACATACCATTGGTACCTACTACCGACTCTTTGCACACGAAATCTTGGCTCCGGATGTCGGTCCCGTTCTGTACATGGATACCGATGTCCTCATTGTGGCCTCCCTCGATGATCTATGGAAGAATATCGATACGAAACTCATGTACCAGTGGACAGGCACAAAGGGTAGAATTGCTGGATTTATGGTTTTGAATTTAGACTTGTTTCGCAAATGGGATTTTTGGAAAATGGTGGGAGATATGAACCAAAACTTTACGAAACGAGATGCCGATCAAGGAATTTTACGAGCCGTTCAAGATTTTAATCCGCATTGTTGTGGCTGGATTGCGGAAGAAGCCTGGGGACTACACAAGGAACTAATTTGGAGTCATTTGAAAAAGGGTAGCACGTTGGATTACTTTGTCAGCCAAGTGCCCCGGGCGGCCATGTTTCATCTAAATGGAGGAGGCGAAAGCAAGGAGTCCTATTTTGAAGATTTACCGAAAGAACACTTTGGAATCGTTCAATACTATGTTGAATTGAGGTGGCCATGGGTGCTCTACTTTGGCGAAAGCCGAACAGGTCCCCTCGGCGGATATCCACTGCAAATTGTCGACCATGTCTTACAGCCATGAATGGCAACGATATATTATTGTTTCATGAAAGCAAAGATCTTTTTATTTTACCACACGTGGCCCAGCAACGGCTTCGTGGGTTTTTATGTTGTTATCGATTCTACACCTTCTACTATTATTTCTTGGCGAAGCGGCGTTGTTCTTCTTCCTTCTTCCAAAAGTTGTCTTTGTAAGGTTTTTCGTAATTGTTCGTAGCATCTGGTGGATGGTACCAGTAATTGATGGCCATGTGACAGTCGCTCAATGGATCACTTTCCTTTTCTTTTTTGGTAGCAGCATAACTGTATGAAGTTACTTCGTGAAACCATCCTGCGGGCAAATATAGCATTTGTCCCGCCTCCAAGTTCACCATGACTTGTTTACAAGAAGCAAAGCCTGGAAATTCTTGCTCTAAGACATCTCGATCGGTTCGATTTGGATCGATGCGAGAAAAACTATCAGGACGGTCTTCCTCTTGGTTGTTTTTTGTCATTTTATTGTTCTTGGCTTCATCGTTTACAAGCTCATCGTCCTCGTCGTCTTCGTCACTGGTTCCCACAAGTTCATCAAAATCATCCTTTTGATTACATTCATCAAAACCATCATTTGCATCAGAATCATCACTGACATAATCGAACCCTTTGCCCAAGACAAGTTCTTCTTCTTCCGCGTCCTCATCCTCTTCTTTTTCGTTGTCTGCATCATCATCATCCCCATTATTATTTTGTAATTCACTTAATGGTACTCCATCGGCACGAGTTTCATTGTTCCTGTAACTGATTCGTCCATTATTATGAATTTTATCAATTTGTCCATAAACGGCTAAATAGGGAGCACAATCGGGTGACAACAATCGAAATCGTTTACGACCTTTCAACAGTATATAAAAATTATCATGATAATCATGATGCAATCCAGACGATGCACCCTGTGTGTGTATGTCCTGATTGTGACTGTGATTGTACTTTTTCGCCAGCAGCAGCAGCAGCAGCAGTAGTAGTATTAGTAGTAGTCAACGTCTTGCCGAGCCACAAATTACAAGAACTTAGTACCAAGTTCCCAGCTTGCAGTAATTGTGCCGGTATTATATTGGCATCGACCAATTGTCGACAAGGCACATTGTAAGGATCATCCGTATCTTCTTGAGTTGACCAGTACAACAGAGATCCCTCGTCGTCTTGTTCTTCTTTGGAATCACCACTACTGCAAGACGAAGTCGCCCTCTTGATCATTTTATTCAATAATTCCTGCACTGTGAGTACGATTTGTCGTGAAATGGTTCGATTTTGTCCAAAATTTTCATTAGCACACGTTCGTCGTTCTACTTGAATGGTACGTTCACCCGCCAAGTCTACGAGGAGTTGTTTTGTGATTTTGTTACTACAAAAAGGTATTCCCTTCAGAATACAAGGTTTGCGTTGAGCGATATAGTCGTCAAAAAAGGTTCGTCCAGTTGTATCGTAGTATTGATTGAGATCCACTATATCAATGCTTGGATTAAAAATGGTTTGAAACGAATAGCCATTGTAATCATTGTTACAACTGTTGCTGCCGTTTGCAGTAGTAGTACATAGTTTGGGTCGTTTACTGTTCTTCTCATCATCATCATCATCATCATCATCGTCATCAACATCATCATCTTTAACTGTTGATCGTTTTTCCTTCTTCTTCTTCTGACCTGATAATGATGTTGTCATCCTCGAATTGCTTTACTTTGTAGAACCGATAAAATTCTCTAGTAAATAGAACAAAGCTTTTGCTATTATAATAATGAGTGTGCAAGAAAAATAATGAGCAATTTTAGATAAAAAATGGCCAAAGGAAAATAAATAATGGAAAAGGATCGTAAAATGCTTGTGTGGTAATAGTCTATTAGATATAGTATTAGATATTGGAATTATGGCTGATAGAGCTTGTATACTGCAGTGGACTCCTGTAGTAGTCGTATATCGCTAATAGAAGACAAACTGCCACTGGACCTAGTCCACCTGGGCTTATTATGGTCCCCTTGATTCATACATCCTAGCTGAGGAGGTAGGGATCACAACTTAGCCTAGGGCAGTAAAGTGTAGCTTGAGAAAACCCAACCTGAGTTCAGGACAAATGGAAAACTCAATCAAATCTGGTCCTGAGAAAACCCACCTCACAATAAAGGAATGGAAAACTCAGCCAATGTTGGTTGTACCTATGCAAGCAATTGAACTCCATAGGAGGCTCACCCAATCACTCAAGGAAGCATC
>Ga0210036_1002828_pt1 | contig 17847 bp, 11 predicted proteins | sample CryGeymeta201515_FD_185469 | JGI IMG/M metagenome (GOLD analysis project Ga0210036, IMG submission 185469) | Groundwater microbial communities from Crystal Geyser aquifers in Utah, USA - Crystal Geyser metaG 2015-15 (SPAdes) (version 2) | ecosystem: Environmental > Aquatic > Deep subsurface >...
GCCTCAAGTCAATGACACAATTGCTCCCACAGCTGCTTCAGAAATCAATACCACAGTTGCTCCTACCATTGTATCTATTGTCAATGACACTATTGCTCCCACAGCCACTCCAGGCATCAACAACACTGTTGCTCCCACAGTCACTCCAGGAATCAATGACACAGTTGCTCCTACTACTACACCTGGAGTCAATGCTACACTTACTCCAACCATACCACCAGAAGAAAATGGAACCAATTCTCCTACTGTTGCTCAAGAAGTCAATGTCACATTTGCTCCCACAGCAACTCCTGATATCAATGCCACAATTGCTCCCACAGCTGCTCAAGGAGTGAATGCCACAAGTGCACCTACTATTATGCCTCAAGTCAATGACACAATTGCTCCCACAGCTGCTTCAGAAATCAATACCACAGTTGCTCCTACCATTGTATCTATTGTCAATGACACTATTGCTCCCACAGCCACTCCAGGCATCAACAACACTATTGCTCCCACAACTGTTGTAGCTGCAAATGATCCAAATGCCGGGATCAACGTTGACGTGAATGTTGACACTGGTGGAGTGGACGCCACTATTGATCCTGGTGACGTTGATGCTGATGCCAACCTTGAACTTCGTCAAACACCTACCGGTAAAGCTTCTATATCTTTACAAGAGCAGCAGAAGAGTTCAACTTTTATACCGTTAAGCAATCGATTGAGTCGTCAAGATGGTGGCGACCTACCGTCGTCTGGAGCAACGGCAGAAGAAAAAGACTCTTTGTTTGATGCATTATGGAATTCAGATACTAATTCCGCTCGCCTGGATGCAAGTGACCTCACAGCAAACATTAACCGTCGAAAAAAGATTGCTGAAATTTCTCACGCCAAGCAAGAAGAGAATCGTCTGACCCATGATGTTGTTCTATAATAGTTAAGGCATGGTAGACAACGACACGACCCCCTATCAAGGGAAAGCTAAAAACCAGCTTGCATGTGCTAACAACCGTGTTTTCTGTTGCTTTTGGGACACTGTCTGTTCCAGCCAGTAGCAGAAAATGAAAGCAAGCAAGTGAAATCCGACTTTCGACCGCGTCCTTTTGCTTTTGTAAGGCGAGTGTCGCATTAATGTATATATATGCAGTATTTATTTGACTTGAATGTCTTTGTATCCTTAACAAATAAAAGCGTTTTCATTCAATGATCGCACGTATCAACATAATACTGTTTCATTTCTTCTCAACTTTTGTGCGAAGGTCATTGAATCATCTTTTATTACTACTACCGTAGTAAGTAAATGGTGTTTTTTTTTTCAGTGTATCCACGGATTGGAAATTATTATTTTTTGTTGTTGTCTCGCTTTTCAGTGTACGTCGATTGACCGCCCGACTCAATGAGAAGTGCAATTTATGTAAGCAGGCGTTAAAACGTCTTATTCCCTAATCACCGTGCGATGTTTAACAACTCAACGCAGGAAGGAATTACGGAAGTCTGATAAATATCAGACAACATCCACACATCCACTATCCACTATCCACACCAACACCACCAAATCACTAAACATATCACCAACCTTCCATTCGACAAGGCTATCTGAGACCATGAAGACTTATCACCGTAACCTAAGAAGTAGTCGTAGCAGTCGTAATAATAATAATGGTGAGGATGATGATCCCAGTAGTAGTCCTTGTAGGGAGATATACGGACAAAAGCTCCCGAGCGGCCTCTGTCTTGGCATTCCGATTCGCAGGACAAAATGCCATCCACGATCCCCACCCGCAGAAACAATGTCAAAGATGATCCTGTTGCAATATAATGTGTCAGTTCTGTATTCAAATGAAAGATCAAGGAGAAGTGTTGCTACTGCTACTCGTGCTAGTTGTGCTGCTACTGCTATTGCAGAAAGTACGAAAGCCAATGGACACAATTTAGGTATTATCCGCACTGCCACTGCCACTGCCACTGCCACTGCCACTGCCACTGCCACTGCCACTGCCACTGCCACTGTCTTTGGAAACTTTGAAACAACAACCAGAAAGAAGAAGAAGAGGAGGAGGAGGAACTTACAGAAAGATTTACAGAAACAGACAACTCCTCATAATACAACTCTTCCAAATTATTGTTTCTGGTGGTTGCTGCTTTTTTCTACAATTTTTGACGGTGTGCCTTTCTCGGCAGCTTCTCTCGTGCACACAACCGGTAGTAATACGGAAAGTAACACCAATAGCTACGACAGCTATGACAGTCCCTCGACAGCAACTGCTGCGTCGGACTTCATTGTACCAGTCACACCGTCGCCCGTGTCGACACTGCAAGATCAATTCGACCAGCAGCGACAACAGATCACACAGCAAGAAAAAAAGAAACAGACAGACAGGCAACAGCAGCAGCAACAACAGGAGCAACAGCAACGACGTCAAAGGCGAAAACAGCGACCACTGTTTCGGGGGAGAGCTCCTAATATGCCTGATCGAATCGCACGACGTCAACTTCAAACCAAGCGAAGGAGCTTTAAGATAAGCAGCGGTAGTAAGAGTGGAAAAGGGGGGAGCAAGGGAAGACAATCACTCATCAGTCCAACATCAACTCCGCAAATTCCCACTAGACCAACTCCTGAGATTTGTACCTTCGATACCAATGTCATTGTAGAAGTGGATTCACCACTCGAAGACTTGACCAGTACGCAAGTAAGATTGCTCGAAATTGGGTTTCGGGAAACTTACAACAATCTCAATGTAGAACTCTGCGATCCACTCCATCGAAGAGTCATGGATGTACAAATTGATTCCGCCGAACGATCTTTCAATGGAGTCACTAATATAGTTTTTTGTGTCAAGGTACAATCCAAAGATTGTTCTTCCTCTGCATCAGATGAAATGCTATTTTCGGGTGCAGGATTCAAAGTACCATTTGGACCGAGACAACGAGTACCCGAACGACCACCAACTCCGCCACCACATCGTCTGGTTTCACAATCGCCCGTCACTCAACCCATATCAGCACCAACAACAGACTTTTTCACAAATAATGATCAAGTAAATGCAACACCGACGTCGGGATCTCCGGCAAGTGCTTTCACAGATGGTCAACTGGACGAGTTGACTTCAGATTACGACGAATATGATACTGATCCTTCCGTTTCACCCGGGCGGGCAGGGCCTGGAACCAGCGCACCCAAGACGGAAAAACGGTTAAACAAAAAAATTCGATCGAATCAACGGAGACCAAAATTGAAACGAGACTTTGATGAAGATGGTGTTTTCGTGGATTATACACGACGGGATCGACAACGAGAACGACGTCAATTGCAAGAATTGGAACTACGAGACCACTTCTATGGAACCGACGACGACCACTATGCAAACAGCAAGCCACGTTTTGGACTGGGGCGCAAGCTCAAGGGAGAAAAGAGCACTGGCACCAAGGACAATGATATTTTCACTTCGAAGGGGAAAAAATCCAACAAGGATTCAAGCTCAAGTAAAGCTTCATCGTCAGAGCAACAGCAACAAGACGCCGTGGCTTTAACGGAGGAGCAATTGACGGGACTGCAATTAATATTGCTAGCTGCACAAGAGGAATCTAATAATATCATGACATCAGACCTCGAAGAAGAAGCGGAGCAGGTCTTTGAAGAAATGGACGTGCCTGGTTTACTTAAAAACTCACGAAAAGGGGCCGCCAGAAAATCGTCCAACGAGAGCAAGGGCAAGGGTGGTGGCAGCAAAAGTCGCAGTGTCCCAAACGAGGGTAACGGCGGTAGCACGGAGACACCCATCCCGAGTCCGTCACCCACAGCGTGTATTCCAGGTTACGCTCCAACAACAGTCCAAGATGCTTTTGACGATCCAGCAAATATCTTCGACGCTAGCATTGGTAGTAGCAGCAAAGGATCTAGCCGCAGTAGCGGCAAAGGAAGCAAGACCCGAAGTAGGAGTGTAGTAGGCGAGGACACGAATGAATCAGACGGCCTCACTCCCAATATGTTTTGCTGTGAGACGCCATTTGCTACTATGCGGGCCCCGTCGGAGGCCGAATTTGAAGCAGATCTCAATGAGGTTGTTAACAGTGTCTTAAACGGAGGACTGCCCCCTCCACCTAATGAAGACGGCCTTGGACAGTTTAAAAACTTGATTTCCGTTACAGAAGCACAACAAGTGGCATGCTCTGATCACAAAGAAGAGTTTATGAGTATTTTTATCATTCAATTCTACGGCGACCAAAACCAAGTCACCGAAGCCGAATTTGCAATTTTGGAGGAAGCTGTGAAGAATGTCTACAATGGACAGCAGGATCTTCAGTGCGATGGCCCTTTCTTTCGAGAAATTGACGACGTCTCATTAGTAAGTGTGGCACCCAGCAGGACCCAAGGGGTGTTCTTCTATGGATTTCAAGTGACAGGAACATGTCGGGGAGTCGGCTGTAGCGGGGATATTGGGAATATGCAGACTTTCTTTGATCCAGAATTGCTGCGTCGTAAACTGACAGTTGAAGATCGAAAAGGATCTTTTTTGCAAAACGGTCATCCTATTGGTCGACGTCTCATCGGACTACCAGAGGATGCTTGCCTTTGTCCTTTATTTGATACTCAATTTGGCCCTCCACCAATTGACGAATTTGAAGATCTATACGCCATTACTGTGGATTACTTTCGCAGACTTGGAATGTTGAGTAATATCGTTGCTAGTGGCGACGTAGCAGAATTTTTAATGGAACCAACTCCACCACCAACAGTCAGCGTCTTGCCTACATTCAATCCAACAGACGCTCCTATAGCAGTCACGCCGGAGCCAACCACACCACCGACAACGGCTTCAGTGGGCAGCCCATCTGTAACTCCAACAATTGAGACTCCACCGCCAACACCAGGTATCCTCACACAGCCCCCAACACCGAGACCAACAAGGACACCACTCCCAACACCAACACCAGGCACCCCCACACAGAACCCAACCCCAGCTGCTGCTGGTACACCGAGACCAACCCAAGGAGCCGCCCCAATTCCTATTGTTGAATCCCCAAGGCCAACAAGAACACCACCTCCAACACCAATACCAGGCAACCCTACACAGAGCCCAACTGTCTCGGAAGCACCAAGCTCTTTACCAACAAGCGGGACCTCAGCACCAACAGAGTTTCCCTCAGGTTCAGCATCACCAACCACCGCTGAACAAAGGTCATCTATTCCAAGCTCTTTTCCTAGTCAGACATTGTCTGCCGTGCCAAGTGGGGCTCCTTCTCGCGTTGTCTTAGCACCTACAAGTTCAGAACAGCCATCTGCAAGATCCGCAACATCAAGCTCTCCATCTGTATCCACTGGCCCCAGGTACGTACAAGAACGGAAAGCAATATTCGCTTTATTTTACATACCAATGATTTCAAAACATCTTTTCTCTTCTTTGTCAACAGTATCAGTTCTAGTCCAAGTACTTCAAATTCTCCAACAGGACTTGGCCAGCCCACAATGTCACTACGTCCGTCTCATGAACCATCAACTTTAAGCTCTCCATCGATATCCAGTGCACCTAGGTATGTACAAGCAATGTTTTCAGCACAATTGTGATAATCACGAGAAGATCTGACACCTTCGCCTGTCCAAAAAACAAAAGTTCCAATCCAAGTAGTTCAAATTCTCCCACAAAGCTGAAGGAGCCAACACTCTCTCAACAACCCTCTAGCTCAAGCTCTCCTTCTGCATCGAATATGCCTAGGTATGTACTAATAACTTAGACAAGCAACCATGCTAAAAATAAAGCAAATCTGACTTCTGTACCTCCTTTCTTTTTCAGCGAAAGTGGCGTACCAAGTCAACTAGGCCAACCAACTGCCTCTGCAGCTCCAAGTACTTCCAGTGCAACTTCCAGTGCACCTTCCATGCAGCCTTCTAGTTCAAGTCAGCCAAGTCAATCAAGTGCTCCAAGTGGAGTTGCTGCACCTACTGCCTCTTCAGCTCCAAGTACATCAAGTGCTCCCAGCAATGTTGTTGCCCCCACTACCTCAGCTGTTCCAAGTCAACTAGGCCAACCAACTGCCTCTGCAGCTCCAAGTACTTCCAGTGTACCTTCCATGCAGCCTTCTAGTTCAAGTCAGCCAAGTCAATCAAGTGCTCCAAGTGGAGTTGCTGCACCTACTGCCTCTTCAGCTCCAAGTGCATCAAGTGCTCCCAGCAATGTTGTTGCCCCCACTACCTCAGCTGTTCCAAGTCAACTAGGCCAACCAACTGCCTCTACAGCTCCAAGTACTTCCAGTGCACCTTCCATGCAGCCTTCTAGTTCAAGTCAGCCAAGTCAATCAAGTGCTCCAAGTGGAGTTGCTGCACCTACTGCCTCTTCAGCTCCAAGTACATCAAGTGCTCCCAGCAATGTTGTTGCCCCCACTACCTCAGCTGTTCCAAGTCAACTAGGCCAACCAACTGCCTCTGCAGCTCCAAGTACTTCCAGTGCACCTTCCATGCAGCCTTCTAGTTCAAGCCAGCCAAGTCAATCAAGTGCTCCAAGTGATATTGCTGGCCCTACCATCTCTTCAGCTCCAAGTGAATCAAAGACACCATCACTGAGTCCTAGCACAAGCACTGCTCCTAGCACAAGCACTGCTCCTAGCACAAGCTCTAGTCCAAGCATTCTTGTACAAACAACTTCTTCAGCCCCAAGTGGATCATTAAGGCCAAGTCATGCTCCTTCAATACTGCCCTCAGTATCTGCAGTACCAAGTGACGCACCAAGTCCCATTCCTATTGATGCTGACGAAGAGGTAGCTTTCGATGAGCGCATAGGCACATCAGCTGCTGAAGGATGCGAGAAAAAGGAACACTCTGTTACGGTAGACTTGAGAATTGCTTTTCCGGATCAATTTGTCATTACTTGTGATGCTGATGATGACGCTTTACTCTTGGAGCATATCCAAAAGTCATTGAAAGTAGCTTTTCAGCCTATCGTGGCGAACTGGGACGGAACAGCTGTATTCACGTCCCTCGAATTTGATCTTTCCAAGGAAATCGTCAACATGGAAGGATTTGGACAACGGCGGAATAGAAATCTCCAACAACAATTAAGCATTTCCGGTATCTGTCCCGAGCGACCCCATACCTGTCCAGCATCGAGTGTCGACTCGTGTCGTTTGGCTTGCGGTGTGCTAACAACGACGAGTTGCAATGGTATGAAATTGTCTTCTGTAGAAAATCTCGACAATCAATTGTCTGCAGCAATAACGCAAGGTCTTCAATCCTTCAATCTTGATAGTTTCCCTTGTCTGGGATTGCGAGATCGATTGATTGCGTTGGTTCGCGTGGATAATGATACTTTTTAGACAGGATCATGTAACTGTAAGCCAGATCTTAGGCTGATATTAGTAGTCATTTTGGAAAATACTCCAGACTCGTTGCATTTGGTAGCAGCACCAGTTTTTCCTGATAGTGAAATAAATGACCGAAAAGAATGAATGGATCACAACTCTTCCAGAGCATTCCGCACATGTCGCACGATTCTCGTTTTGCCTGCGTTCATATTAACTTGACCGACGAGCTGCGACACCTTCATATTTCCTGCGAGAGCACTTCCATTCAAATATGCCGAGCGCCCCGAACAGCAAAGAAACAGACGGTGCCAATGTCAATGCTACTCCTCTGGAATTCCACCGCTGTACAAGCCTGAGCATTGTATGCCAAGAATTTCTGCAGGTCCCCATTTCCTCTCATCGCTATTCGAGGACACTCCTCTATCAAGTCGTCGAACGCCATGGTTTTCACAGCAGCTGTAGCAGCCACAGAAGTGAAACTGGACCCCGCCAAGTACCAGGTACAGGTTCCGAACCGACTTTTCTCTTTGCTATCACGAATCACGAGAGACAAAGGTCGTTGGGGTGAACTTCTTTCTAGAACAATAAGTACTCTCATCCGAAGCGTCTTTTCGGACTTTCTTGATACAACTGCTCACAGAACGCACGAAGAAAAGGCGCACTCGCAACGCTGGAATTGACTAGACCCTAGTCTACTGGCACTATTCACACTATTGTTGGTTAAAAATAAAAATTTTCGACAGAGAAATAATGGATGAGTAGACTACTAGCTAGTAGTAGGTACCAATCAATGGTAAAACCGTGTAACGATTCATCAAAAACGGAACTGACGTCATCATAGCTGAATCAAGTTTCATGACTCTCCCACTACTACAGTAGAGTAGCTACTAGTAGTAGAGACCTAGCTAGACCTCTACCGTACTACTTACTTAGTACTAGTAGTAGTAGTTTACTCCTACTAGGCTACTAGCTAGAGAGTACTACTAGAGAGAGACTACTAGAGTACTAGCTACTAGTAGACTACTACTCGGAGTGCTTGACTTTTTCTACCTTCAATGCTCGCCATCTTATAAAATTATTATAAAAATAATAACAATAATGATAATGATAATAATAATAATAATTATGCACGTTGAGTAGATCGATCAAATTATACATGCCTTACTTTAAAATAGGACATTTTCACTAACTACTAGCCATGTCCTCGCCAAATTTTTTTTTGGAATCACGTCTTTTGCTGATACCAATGGTAAAGGTGCTAGTTGTACTTTTATTGCCGTACTCGTCATCTTTCGTCTTCATCCAAGCATCGTTGGTGGGAGATGAAGTGTACCAGCGCGTGCAGGGTGGTGTATTTTGGGTCTTCACAAGCAGAGGAGTCAGCATTGTAGATCCTGTCACGTGCCGCATCGATCATAGCTTTGACAAGGATGTTCTGGGACAAACTTTGCCTTTACAGTGGAGGAAGGGTGCTTACATGGAATTGCCAAAGAAGAAGAACAGCAGCAACAGCAGCAACAACAACTACATCCAGAAAACAGCAAAAGCGTACGTACTCATAAATTCAGGCGAGGCAGGAGAAGTCATCGTCATGGACACCATGCGCCCCTTGACCCGGCCGGCCATACAGCGGATTCCAGTGGGAACGTCCTTGGGCAATGCCTTTGCTGTCCGTCACCAGAACCAGTATTGGGCACACTCGGACGATGAGGGGTACTACTACGTAATAGCTTTGGACACAGAACTGAGCAATCCGTTGGAACATACAGGACACCCGATCAAAGCTAAGATGAACGTGGCGCATCATTCGCATCTCATTTGGTTAAACGAGGACGAAGACACAGACACAAACGAAGAAATTGGCGAAAGTGAGGACGTACAGGTTGGATATGCTACGAGTATGGGAGAAGCGCACTTGGCTATTCTACACATGAAACAACACAAACGGTTGGGCACCTATGATTTCTCAAACCACACCATCATTGGAACGTGCCCCGGTGCTGCTTCCATGGCCTACTCAAAAATCAATAGACATTTATACGTCGAATGCGTAGCTGCCAATGGGGCTGATAATGCCAATGTAAATGCCAATGCTAATGCAGCCGGAATCTTGGAATTTGATGTCAGTCGACCACAAGCACCTCTATTCATACAACAACATGTTACTGTTGGAGGAACGCTCCGGGAAACACCTGATCAAATGTACGTTACGGCCACCGACAAGGGAACTAATACCATGCACTTTTTTGCACCGCAAAAGCAAGGACAACCCAGTCAAGTGCCCTACAATATTCGAGTACCAGGACATCCGACACCGCCTATATTTTACGAAAATGCATTGATGTACGATTATGTGGCATGCATGGCATTGACAGAATCAACCAATCGGTATCATATCAATCCAAATCTGCCACAATTGGAAGATGCAAATCCAGATGATCAACCAGATGCCGTTGTATGTGATTACTATAACAACTGTAGTCCAGCGAAAACACAAGACGACGTCGATCACGGTATGTGTCTTTATCGAAATGCCGATGGAATAGAAGCGAGGGGTCCACTCTTAACGGCTACTCGACAAGATATATCGCAAATCAAAGCCATGGCACAGCCCTTTGGACAAGCTTGTAATCGTTGTGCCAGTGGGAATTATGAAAGTGACGATGACGCAGGTGATGTTTTTGACAACCCAGAGCAAACCTGTATCTGTACTCCCAAATGTGGATCGTGTGCGGGCGAAGATTATCCAAACAAATACGAGGATCCGCTCTTGCAATCAACGGGTATTCGATGTCTCGATGTCAAAGATGCCCTCTTGGGTTTGACACGATACGCCGATTTAATTCCCGGAGCCGGTGCAGTTAAGCAGCGACCCAACAAAATCAATGATCCCTCCTGTGGATTTGACGAACCTCTTCGAACCTCCAAACGAGGTGCCGATATCTACCACGCCAGTTCGTCTACCATTCCCGAACCAGCCGTAGTGATTGTCGATATGAGTCGTCAGACCAGACACTGCAGCATTCTTTTGCCGGGAGAACCACAGGAAATTATTTATGTTCCGACCTCCTTTCATTACGGATCAAAGTTTTCACTTTCGGCAAGCAATGGACTTAGCAATGGTATGATTGCCATGGTGGTTGTTACATTGGTTGTTGTCAGCATCGTATTGGTTGTTACTTTATTCGTCTGTGGTCGTCTTCGTTACCGGCATCGTCATGGTCAGGAATTCTTTGATTTGAGAAATGAAATATCTGTGGAAATGATGACGAATGGATCACCTTTTCATGGACCAGAAGAATCCAAACGTGAAGTCGGAGTTGAAGGTGAAGTTGAAGACGTTCAGGACGAAGACGGACTGTTTGTATTTCCACCAGAACCAACAATTACGTCGTCATCGTTCCCTATTGTAAGTCGCATGGAAAGCATGTCCTCGTGCAACAGCAGTCGCGTCCTGAACGATGATGATAACGAGGATGATATTATGGTACAGCCAAATGGTGGTCATGTGGCGGATATGAAGCCCACCAGTGGTGAGCTAGCATAGTCGCTGTAGCTAGCTACTGAAGGGTAAATCTGGAGTACTGTACTGGACGGAGTAGTCGATTACTGTAGTTAGCTACTGTAGCTGCTACTAGAGGAGCGTGTGCACGACAGTAGTAATAAAATGCGCATTTGTGCCGAAATAACGGGGGTGTAGGGGACGAAAACATTATAGAATATTCTACAGTATGAAGTATTGCTTCGCCCATAGAAACTCACTGCTCCGGATACTTGTTGTACTCTACGAGAAGGGCCCACTCATTGTTGTCTGATTAAATGTCTCAATTGAAAGCAGCTGGTGCTGCTGTGGGTGCTGCCGTAATTGCCGGACATTCTTCGTCCGAGACACACTCCATGAGTCTAGTTTCGTCGGCAATGTATCGCGATGCCTTGCCTCGACTGATGCAGATATCCTCGTTGTTTTCGGCAAATAGTCCTGTTTGCTGCCGTACCAAAACGTTGCCCTTTTCAGCATCACAGACACAGGTACAAGCCTTTGGACACTGGCCTCCACAACATCCGCAGCGATCTTCTGGTTCCGCAATGACTGCGTTGGTGACAGTAGGTACACATTTCGTACGGTTACGCTTCCAAAAGATCCAATGAGATTCTTCTCGGCACATGTAGGTACCGGTGAACATACCACCAGCATTAAAAACCCCTCCGGCCATGCAACCAATGTTCTCTTGGGTAAAGGTAATGCTGCCGTCTTCGCTGGACGTCCCTTCGCTGCCAGGAATAGGCGGCCCAAACAAGGTGCGAGTAAGCGAGTAAAAGAAAAAAGTGAGCAAGAAAGCGAGAAAGTAAGTAGCGAGTATGTAAAGGTTAAGACTATTTTTTCTCTTGCTCACGTACCAGATCATGCCTACTTTATCGAAAGGCCCAGCTTGGACGAAGGTCGCAACAAGAAGAACTAGTAGGGAAAGAAGGAAAGAAAGCTTGCAGGTCATCATGAGTTATGCTGCTTTGTTGCTTTGGCTTTTGGCTGTGTCGGTATCAGAGAAAAAGCTGTTTGTTTGTTGCTGGAAAAGATGGATTTTGAGCTTTTCAGGAAGGAGAGACTTGCAGCAACAGCACGACAAGGACAGAGAGTGCGTTTTGTTTGGTGGGAGATGAAACTGAATACAGAATACCAGGTACAGAATACAGTGTACTACTACTAGCTAGCTAGCTACTACTAGCTTCGACTTGATGACTTGTACTATTTTTTTCTATTTGGAACAAGAATCAGCGATGACAATGCACGAATCAGAACGACTCTGGGTCGTGCTATTCGCTCCAATACAAGCCGGACTTCATTGATGTCGCCGGTACCTGGTAGGGGCCAGGCCGTAGCAATATTTCGTAGAGTAGCCTACGTAGTACTACTAGTCTGGCTAGTAGTAGTAGTAGTAGTACTTGTGTAGTCTACCAGCACTGGTGGTGCTGGCTGGCTGGTGCTACTACTCTTATTAGTGGTACTGTACGAGCTAGCTAGAATAATAACTCTGCGGGGAGTTAAGAATGTGATTTGCCTGAATGAGGAAGTGTGTGTCCAAAGTCCAAAGTACACAACACAACCAGTCAGCTTTTACTACTAGTAGACCTAGTAGTAGTTTGAGCTAGTAGACTAGGTAGCTAGTACTTCATAATATAATCAATAATCAATAATCAATTACTGGTGTAGTAGACTAGCTACTACTTATTGCTTGTTATTGTTGTCCTGTTGTCCTCAAATAGTAATAATTCAAAAATCTCATCAAACTTGGTACTGGCACAACAGTAAAGCAGTGATTTTTAAAATTCTTGCACGTTTGGAGCACGGATAGCAACGTTCACTCCTCGGCGTAGTTAGTCTTCCGTCTTCCTGTCTTACTCATCATTGGCGTTTTCCTGTAATCTGTGATCTTCGTCACACACTTCCTGACGTGATGATGTGGCTGCGACAACAGCGACGACGATGGATGTTGGCAATCGCACTTGCTGCTGTTGTCGTTGTTACTATTATTGATGCCTGTTATGATTTGTTAGTTCCTCGAAAAGAAACATCCTTTTTCCGCGTAGTACGAGTAGCAGAAGGCTTTCTTTTTGCAGCATCACCAGCAACACGACAATCAATCTGTTTCTGGAAGCAGCAGCAGCAGCAACAGCAGCAGCAACAGCAGCAGCAACAACAACAACATGGTGTGGTATGGAAGAAAGCTACGTCACAGTCGCCAATTGCTATGTCTACGTCTAGTTTTTTCGCTCCGATTCTTTGCCATTCCTCTCACTCTCACCGCCGCAGTTATTTTACCGAAAGAAATTGTCTACCAGCTACTACTAAAACTACTATTACTACTAATACTGCAGCCAATACCAGAACAGGGCACAGTGATATCTACGAAACAGCAGTACCAACAGTAAATGAACATGATGATAATGTAAGCAATAATGGTGTTGGCCATTTTTTTGCAGCATCTACTGCTAGTAATGTGTTGACGGAGGTAGATGAAGTGTTGCGACAGGAACAACACCAGGAACAGGAACAAGAAGAAAACGATCGTTTTTTATTAGAACACATTCAAAACCTGCATTTTCAAGACGTACATGCGGCAGAAGGTAGGTAGGGGATTTTGCTTCTTGCGCGCTGAATAGTTTTTTGCGCCGTGATAGATGCAAACGTTACAAGTTACAAAGCTCCTCCTCACACCATTTTCATCCACTCTTTGAAAACCATCTACTGGCATATTCTATTGAATTTTTCGTAGCATCTCCTCTCGTTGTGGAAGATAGAACTTCTTCTCCCTTGCGACATGACAAGGAAGTACCCGAATATGAGTGGTTTCCCTGTTCTTCAGTTTCTGCTAATTGTGCTATCAATACAACTACTGCTACTGCTACTACTACTACTAATAATGATAATAATAAAACTGCTACTACGAAGATGGCAAGTCCAACAGCTACTATCGGTGTACGGACCACGTGTTCAATCTGTCCCATTTTTACCTATGACGAATGTCAGTTGATTCGTCAAGCTGCTCAGGAACTCTGGGATGACGCTCGCACCAAAGTTGGACATCACTCACAACAGCTCTCGAGGTTCACCTATCAATATTCGTCCAATCAAGAATGTCACGTCTCCGATTTTGCTAGAACAACAACTGCTACTACTGCTAGTGACAATGGACGTAGATACAAGCCCTGCAAGTCATCAAATCAAGCACTCCAGGCAAAATTGTATCCGCTGATACGAACAGTATTCCCCCTGGAACAGTCGAACACAGCTCTTTTCATCTACGATGCCTTGGTTATTCGATACAACGCCACAAACAATACTAGAAGTAACAGTGTCACCGCCGCCACCACCGTGGCGACTAACACAGACGCAGGTGTACTTATAGGCGCAGGACAACCTCTGCATCGAGATTTAGGATTGGTTTCCGTCAACATTATGCTCAATTCACCACATGAGTTCCAAGGAGGAGGAACATTCTTTGAAGACCAACTACGTATCCCTTTGAACAGGGAACCCATCAAGCCAATTGATGTGGGACACGCTATCCTGCACGCATCTTCCCTACGGCATGCCGGAGCAGCCACCACAAAGGGGACTCGAGATATCTTGGTTTTCTTTGTATCAGCAAAGCAACAACACCAAGTTACACAAAAAGTACAACTCCTACAAGTGCCACCCCAAATTGCGAGTGCTCGTCTGAAGACTCTTTCGTCTATTACGGCAAGTTGTCGAAAAAGAAACCTGACGACGTCTATAGCAGCGTCAAAGAATTTAGAGTCATTGTTGTGGTTTCGGATTCGCAAACAACGATTGGCACTGAAATTTGTTCCCAATGATGGCGAAGCCTTCCAATATCTTGGGACCGCACTCATGGAATATGCTGCTTACGTTCGACAGCAGCAACAAGAGCAAGATGTTCCAAATAGCACTGTTACTGCCGACTCCCTCATCCGCAATCAACGATTTCTGAAAGCTGCCGTGAATTGTTTGTACCAGGCACAACAATTTACTCCCTGTGATGCACGAGTATACAACAATCTAGGTATTGCACTGCCACGATATGCTGAAGTAGTAGGAATAGAAGCAACAACAGCAGCAGTAGCCGAAAGAAGAGGTGTCGATAATGTTGTGGTGACAGCAGCAACGTTGATTCACGAAGAGCGAAAACAACAACAAGAAAGACTGCAGCAACAAGCGGAAGAAGCATATCGACACGGATATCAATTGCTAAAATTATTCCAAGAGGCTGGATGCAATCATATGGAACAAGAAGTTCAGTCACTTGTCAAGAACTTTGGATTGTTTCTTGCAAAACAAGATCGATGGGAAGATGCCATGCATACAATGGAGGTAGTAGCACTTGTAGCAGCATTAGGGTATTGTAAGGTTGATGATGATAACAAGCAGAAGGAAAGCGACAAAAAAGATAACAAGACGGTTAATGAAATCTACGAGTTGTACAACTACTGTCAAAAAAGATTGTCGAGGGACGCTTCAAATGTTCAACAGCGCAAGGGTGACGACTAGAATCAATGATGAATAATGTAGAGTACTTGTCAATGGATTGATAATCTATTTTTCAGCATTGCGACAAAGATCCGGGGATCATCTTGGCTACCTTCAATCTATAATTGGGCAGTAAATAATAAACGCAAATTTTGGAATAGCAGCTGTAGTAAAAAAAGTGTAACATAATTCAGCATTTGAAATGATTTGTGTCACTTGGGATGTGGAAGGAAATGATAAAAAGAAAATACTGTTTTTCTCTGCATTATTTGTTTTGACTTATAGACAAAAATGTTCCGTTTCAAACGAAATGCGTTACTGTTAGTGTATTGATCCTTTCTTTCTCTACCTTTCGTTCTTCATCATTGTTGTCATACTGCTAAAAAAGAGTACCACTATTTCCAGGTCATGTTGGGTCTGATTGTTGCTTGCGATAGATTTGTGTTTCAGATATTCTTCTGGCTCGTTCACTTATTTGTTCGTTCGTTGGTTCGATCGCTCAACAGTCAAATTTAATTGAGGGTAACAAAAGTCCCTCCTCCCGTGATTTGATCACCACCGAGAACTTGTTTGATGAGTGCATGTGGAATTCTTCCATCTGTAATGAATGCTCCCCCTACTCCTAATTGCACGGCACTGGTGGCATATGAAACCTATGGACGTGGTAATGGAGTAGTAGAAGAAGAAGAGGAACATTTTGGCAGTACAGTAGTGGTGCAAGTCGATGTCGTCGTCGTCGTCGTACGTGAGAGAATCATAGTAACGTAATGTAAAAAATGCAAGTGATTAGAGAGTGTACAGTGTACAGACAGGGAAAATGTGCATATACACACTCGCACACAACAAGTACAGTTAGTTACACCGTACCTTTGGAATCATACCGCCAGTAATGGTTTCATCGTCAATAAGTTTTTGTATATCCTCTACACTGAGAGTTGGTAAAAGTTCCATTTGTTTGTCCAGCACACCGGCAATATCTGTCAGAAACAAAACTCTGGCCGCCTTTAGTTCTCCAGCAATTCGTCCCGCTGCTACATCGGCATTTACGTTGTAGGCAATATTCTTTTCCTCGTTGATTCCGGTCCCAATGGGTGAAACGACGGGACATATTCCAGCATCCAACAATTGCTGTAACAGATTGGTGTTAACGTTTTGTACTTGTCCTACAAATCCTAAATCGAATTTGTCATCGTGTTGTTTGATGCACTGCAACAATGAATCATCGCGTCCACTGATGCCAATGGCTCTTCCACCTGCACTGCAAATAGCCGAACTGATTTCCTTGTTGACACTTCCACACAAAACCACTGTTTAAAAAAAAAAAAATTGAAAATGTTTCGCATTAATCATTTGGATGGGAATTTTGTATTTTTGTCATTGCAATGGTGAGTGAATATAATGTAAAATAAAAATATCAAAGCACAACAGGTCTCTCTCTCTCTCTCTTCAAGATTCAAGTATACTTTCTTACTCTCGGCTACTTCTACCACTTCGGTAGAACTGACTCGAAATCCTCCTTCAAAACGCGTTTCGACGCCTACTTTCTCCAACATGTTGCTGATTTGGGGTCCACCACCATGAACGACGACCACTCGGACACCAATCTTTTGTAATGCTGCCACGTCCTGACAGAATCCTGTTTTCAATTCTGGCGACGTCATGGCATTACCACCGTACTTGACCACAATGGTCTGACCTCGCAGCTTTCCAGCAGCATCGGCAACCTGAAGGGCCGCAGCGGCAAAGGCAACGTCATCGTCATTGCTATTATTATTACTATTATTACTGTCATTGCTGTTGTTGTCCGCAGCAACAGCAGATAATGTTGACAATGCTGCTGCAGTTGTTACGCATGATGATGATACTGAGGATGATGACAAGCATGAATGACTCTTGCAAGAAGAAGAAAAAATAGGAGCAAACGATTCTGTTGGCTTTATTAGCAACAACAGCAACAACAGCAACCCCAACGTATACAGCAATACCAAGGACAAGGACTGGAGCATGATTATTATTATTATTATTAATAATTGTTTTATGTTTGTGTTTATTATTATTACTACTCTATCTGCTGAGTAACTACTAGCAGCTACTACAGACTACTGTAGCTACTTAGCTAGTAGTGCCGGTACCTGGAAGTCTAGTGTCTAGCTAGTAGCTTAGTGGCTGTTGCAAAAAGTTCCGTTTTGAAGGAATGAAGTTGATATAATTACGAGTACCAGGTACTGAGTACGAGTAAAAATCAAGGCAGCACAGACTCTTAATGATTCAAATAATACTGTACAGTACCTAGTAGTAGTAGTAGTAGTCTAGCTAGCTAGTAGTAGTAGCAGCTAGTACTAGCTAGGGTAATGTACTCTACCGTACCACGCATTAGACTACTACCACTAGTAGTAATAAGTTAGGTACAGTATTACTCTGAGAGGATAGATACGCAAAGGTACGCATTTTAGCATTGAAAATAAAAAAGAAAAGATACGGATATGCACAACTCCAAAAGATACGATACGATCACTCATTAGCATTAAGATTACTACTAATGGTAG
>Ga0210036_1002830_pt1 | contig 17840 bp, 9 predicted proteins | sample CryGeymeta201515_FD_185469 | JGI IMG/M metagenome (GOLD analysis project Ga0210036, IMG submission 185469) | Groundwater microbial communities from Crystal Geyser aquifers in Utah, USA - Crystal Geyser metaG 2015-15 (SPAdes) (version 2) | ecosystem: Environmental > Aquatic > Deep subsurface >...
GAAATGCTCCTAAAACGCTCCTAAATATTTTTCAAAATGCTCCTAATTGAAAATCTTGAGTATCCTGGAAAATAGTACATTTGTTAATACTACTGTCTCTTCCAGGGTAACTCGGGAACCCTAACTACTCTAGTAGCTACTCCGTACTGGAGTAGTTGTATGGTACAGTAGTACGTACCAGATACAGGACGAGTCCTTGTGGTAGCTCGTCTAGTACTAGTATTCGCACTTGAAGCCACGTGCTAATTTCACGGATTTGTGCTATCAATAAGAATGAGCCAACTAGCTTTTTGTTATTGTTGCACATTGTTGGCAGTGAAGGAAAAACGCAAAAGGCTCATGCTTCAACTAAATCCACGGAAGTACTATGGAGGAGGAGAGACAGATACTTTTACCAAAAGCTAGAGGTGCTTCGTGCTGTCATTCCGGAATGGATCTAAGCTTGAAGCTGTGGTGTAATCATTTTGCGTCAGTGCTGGTGGGAGCGAGTATTCCCTTCCTGTTGACCAAGACTTCCAGATCGATCTATTGCAGCCATCGAAAGGGCACATCTGGATAAGCAGAGCAATACTATTTTCCCTTGATCATTGACGACATAGAAACGACCGCGTCATTGCAGAAGTATTCTTTGATTTGCTGGCTTCACAAAACAGTGACAAACGCCCGAAACGACCAAGGACGGATAAATAATCGCCGTATTGGAGCGGCATTGATCTACTTCCCACTTCGATTGCAGAGGTGATGCCGAATACATGCTTGAATAGTTTCACTGCTTTTTATTCCATTTTACAACCTACTGTTTGCAGATAGAGAAGGCGGCGGATGCATTTGAAAAATGCTCTGCGTCAATTGAATAATAGTGGGCAACAGACTTGCGACACGACCCGCCATGGCACTGCTTGCAACACCTTCTTTGGCTCGTTGTGCGACTCCTTGCACAATAACACAATTTTTAAAGTAAAGAAATGTCAAGTAAAAACCACTCCATTCCATGGCAGTATGGAGAGACTGGAGTGGAGACGGATCGACAATGGAGGCGCAGTACATTTCAATCAATGCTTCTCGCGACGGAATCCCTAGTTTTTTCAAATCTAAACCAGCAATTCCTGTAATTCCAGGAGAATGCTGGGGCATATAATACATCATGGATAAGTTCGCCAAATCGCAATAACTATCACCAATCGTCGAGAGCTCCCAATCTAACACTCCAATGATTCTGTTGTCTGTTTCGTGAAAGATCAAATTGTCGACCTTAAAGTCCCCGTGCAAGAGACCAACCACGTTCGGACAACGTGACGCGTACTGTTTCAGTTGTATCGCTATTTGCTCAATTTCTAGCATACTATGGTTGTCTCTTTCCGCCAGATCGGATTGTGCTCGACTGACCGATATTAATCGATCCAGTTGCCGTTCGACGTACCGATTGGGACGTCCAAAGTCCTTCAGACCAACTTCTTCGTAATTGATGGAATGTAAATTGGCCAGAACTCGAATAATATCCTTGTAGTGAGCAATACGCTGGTCTCTCGTCAAGTGGGGCATGGACGGGTCGGTAAAGATGCGACCTTTGACAAAGTCCATGATATAAAATTCTGCTCCGAGTACCTTTTGATCGTTGCAACAAATATGGACACGAGGCACTGGTACTTGTTTATCAGGATGGAGTTGATTGTGACGTTCGACGGCTTTGAGAACCTTGGCTTCCCGGTGCAAAGCATGAGCTGATGCATGTGCAATTTTGTTTGGTTTCTTGCGCAGTACCCACTGTAGGGTTTGGGACGAGCTATTTGGATCTTGTAGTGTCAACAGAAAGGTTGGATTGGATTGACCAAAGCCAAATTGAGAAACGGAAAGCATTCTTTGTACTCTCTTTTGATCAGTTATATCGGCGAACTTAAAGTCGGACGCCAGTAGTAGCGACGTCAAAGCAGGCTGTCGCGTCATCCAATGGGCCAGGGACTCCAAATCCAGATCCACTCGCAAAGCTGTTGTTTCTTGACCTTTGTCTCCTTCGAGATAGCTGGGTACTTGTTTTTTGTCAACTCCCATGCTTGCTCTGTGTAAATATTGAAGTTTTTTGTTGGTAGTTGGTAGAGTTGTGGTTGTGCTCATTGCTGTCGATTACTTCTTCATAATACTCATCATTCATCATCTTATATCAGAATGTCGTATTTACATTTTTTACGTGCATCGCACTGCTACCTTTTCAACAAGACTCAATTCGTACTCATGACACAATTATTTGCTTCTGTTTTCTCCATCCACCACACCACTAGTACCTCGTACAGTAGCTAGCTAGTACTAGCTAGAGACTCTACTAGCTACTAGTAGTAGTAGGTCTTTGGTCTCTAGTAGAGTCTACATCATAGTATTCCTGCAGTTGTTGGTGCATCATCAATCATCATAGTTTTCTCAAAGATCAACTTCAAACAATCATATCTGCTGACAACATGAATGTATACAGTGAAAAAGGAAAGAGTGGTGTTACTTTACCAGTCAGAACTCTTGTTCTCTTTCTTGTGTTGACGTTTGTACTGGGCTTCGTAGCTGGGAGGACTGTCACCACAGTTCATCCCTCCACGCAAGAAAAGCTGCATAGTAGTCCATACCATGGATCTGTTGTAAACATTAATAACATTGCAGACAGCGATACCGTTCACAAAGATCAGCAGGGACGGGCGATACACAAAAGGCAGTTGATTCCACCGTTCAAAATTCCTAACCTCTCGGGGTTTTCTGTGGCTACCTTGGCACCAGGCCAGACTGTGGCGGAGCACGAGCACGGGAGTATGCACGAAGTATTCTACGTCTTGTCGGGACGAGCCTTATTTACGATCAACGGAGAACGTCATTCAGCTCCTTCTGGGACAATGGTGCACTTGGTACCCCGTGAGAAACATCATATTCTGGCACAAGACGGCGATGATCTCGTGATGGCATACTTTGGGATTACGATCGATTGACGAATTTATTGTTGGTGTAAATGAAAACGCGGATAGAGATAGGAAAAACGAAAGGTGCTATACTAGTCATCAGAAAAACAAATGCATATCGAGGATAGTAGCAATGATGGCTACCGGCCAATGTGCAAGCGCTTTCTTGAGATGCAGCACGCAACAAAAGAGCGATGCTCCCTCTTCGGTACCCCCGTAGAATCGAGAAACAGCCAAGCTGATTTGTAGGCGGTTTCTCTCATGAAAATATTCTGCTGGTTTGAATTTTGTTAATCTTGGAGAAAGACACGCTTCGATATTGCCACAAGCTGACGTGCCATAATCCCTCTCAGATTTGTCTACAAAATGGGTAACACAGCGTTCTCATTACATGAAGCCCAACCGCATTCAAAGGGAACTACGTAACACAGAGCAAAAACACATAAGCATCTTGGTTAGTAATATTGAATCAATCAAGTAGGTCTATTATTTTACGTAAAAACAGACGTGCGTAAAAAGGTGAACATGGCAGCTACTGTTGCTTCGCCGCGTTGAGGAATCCTTGCTTCTTTCCTTCAAAGCCAGGTCTCGCAAGACGTCTCGATTCGCGATTGCCATCCTTTGCTGAATCGTCCTCAATTCGTTTGCTACTGAGATTAGAACCCGCTTTGCCCCCGATGCGGCGTTTCTCCAAATTGTGCGAACGAATTTTTTGCCGCTCGTCAATCTTTTGCTGCGTCTGATCCGTGCGGGACTTCCAGGCTTTTTGGGATTTGGCTTTCTTTGCTGCCTTGCGTTTCAATTTGTTTTTGATTTTGGCAGGATCATCCTTGACACGTTCTCCCGAAGCTTCCTTGAGAGCATCGGACCACTGAATCTTCTGGAGTTTTTCCTTGTCCTCGGCCTTGGAACTGCGCTTCAATTCTTCAAGCTGGGCCTTCTTTTGTTCAGCGTCTGCCAAAATCTTTTCGAGATTCTTTCCTTTGCCAAGATTGGCCAAAGCCTTGTTGTTCTTGTAAGTGGCAGCCGTGGGATTGAGACCTGTTAGTCGTCCAAAGTCCATTTGTGCCAAGTCTTGTGCCGCTGACCCTGCCTTGGAGCCAGCTCCCATTGTGTAACTAGTCGTCTGCGTGGAACGGCCATCAACCTTGGATGATGAGGCGTTCTTCTTGCGCTTGATTGCTTCGTCCTTGCGACGTTGCTTCTCGGCGCGACGAGCTGCTCGCTTGGAGACAACGGTAGGATCGGTTGGACGATTGCCGCCCCTTGCCGCAATCTTTGCGTGCAACTTGGCTCTAAGAGCTTCAATGCGAGACTTGTTATCCTTAGGAATGAGAGGTGCTAATTCGTTCTCTGCGGCATCATTATCTTTACTGCTGTTACCAGTGTCAGCTCCCTTAGTAGGAGGCTTGATCTCGCTGTGATTCTTCTGTGGCAACAGATTATTGCTGCTAGCTGTCTTCTCGCCTTCTAAACGCTTCTTCATCTGAACCGTCGTTTCCCGCAAGGCAGGATCAAACTTGGCTCGCTTCTGTGCCTTTTGTTGAGATCTTCGTGCTTCTCGGCTCTCTTTAGCTTGCCCTTTAAAGTACTTGGGGTTGTAGTCGTCCCCTGAATGGCCTGCGATGTAGAGCTTCTGCGGAATCATGTCCACGAGGTTGTCGAAGAAAGCATTGCTATCGATCAAGTCGCTTAACTGCAATAACCTCGGTTGGTCAACCTGGGGAGTCTTGGCTATGGATACCATCTTGTTCCGAAATGGATTCAATAAGGATTCTGCGGCCGAGATGTAATTACCTGAAAATAAGAATGTTGTTGATCGTATGTGTTGATATCTGATTGAAGAGCTCTCTTTTAATGGGCGAATAAACGAGTACCACGGTAGAGTAGATGAATGAACCAATGAGAGATCTCGTTTGCTGACACGGCGGTATGCAATGAGGCTTTGCCACGAGCCCAAGAGATTTCAATGGTCGAGGAGATCAAAAATAGTGTGCGACCAAAATCTAATCTACCGGACGCTAGCAGACCAAATTGTCAAACTCTTGTTGCTTCGAGAAGGTCTAACTAGTAGACTACTACTACTAGACTAGTAGTACTTCACAGCTACCAGGTACAGAACACGTAGAGCTTGCTTAGCTCGCTGCTACACAGTTTATGATGCAAAAAACCTGTCTAGCTAGCAAAACACACACACAGAACGGAACGCTCAAGTTTTGCATTATTGAATAAAGACCTAGTAGCTGCGCAATAACCTTTTACCCCAGATTCCCCATCTACCAAGGAGTGTGCGCAGTGTCCCGTTCTCTGTGTTCATCTTCAACTCCATCAGACGGGTCTCTGCCTGCCTCTTCAGATGGCAAAGGCACGGGCTCAAACGGATTCTCGTCGTCGTCATCGTGGTGGTGGTGAGAGAATTCAGGAAGGGCTAACTCGAGTCCTGATATAATGCCCGTCGCCGACGACGTTGATACACTCCGCTGCAGGGGCATTGACCGCGAACGCTGACGAGGAATGCCGCCTTGCAGATTTGGAATATTCATCATATTGTTTGCATCCGTTTGCATCATTCCAGCCATACCACGATTCATATTCCCCATGCCCATAGCCATCATTTCACCGCCCTGGTAATTAACGCCAGAGGGAAAGGAAGAATGGAAAGACTGCATACCCTGCATACCTCCTTGGAATTCCATTTGTGGAGACCAATTCAAGTTAGTGTTCGAATTGTGATACGGGTGGCCTCCCATATTCATTGCATTTGTATTATTTAAACCTCTCATCATGAATTCAGAATGGCGTCGATGTTGTCCCATAGTCATGCCTGATTGTGTATTCATACCAGCACCATAAAATTGATTGTACATCATTGGATTTGCCTGGGGAAAGAACGAAGGCACGCCAGAAAAGTTATTGTAACCAACCTGCTGCTGCTGTGAACCAGCTGGTGGATCGCCCAGGTATAGGTTCCGCTCTTCCTGGTTTACCCTGGTGTTGTCCGAGACCGCATCGGTTCCAGGCATCATCACTCCCGAAGAACCATTAGGTGGCGTATTACCTTGTCCAGAAGGGACAAATTGCATACATACTGGCGCGGAAGCAGATTCTTCGCGCAAAACAGACAGTCTTCCTCTTTGCTGTAGAGGACTAGAGGGGTGCTTCGGTGCAGCTTTCTTCTTAGCAGGTTTGCTTGCAGGTACAGGTTTCCCTTCTTTTAAGGCCTTAGCGGCTTTGGCGGCCTTGTCTCGCATTCTTCGCTTTTCATGCTTGTACTTTTTGGAAGAACGATAAGCATGCGACAGAGCATCCCGAAAGGCTTGGGAGACCTTTTCCCGTGCCAAAAAATCACCTACCTCGTACCAACGTCCCGTTGTGGTGTCTTCCTTCACAAAGCCGCCATAAGGTGAATTCCCCCGGACTGTGTTCACAATGGTAGACAGGATATCCGACTTGTCCTGGCGACTTGTTGAGTTCGCGTACCGTTCAACAAAAGCATCGACAATGATTCGCAGGCGCTGATTCCCTGTGATGCAAAAGAATTGAAAATAAAAATGCGTGTGAATAACTGCTGCATCACAAATTGGTGTGCAAAGGTGATGCACACCACACACCACTACTTGACTACTTTTTTTGCGCACGAGACGTTGTAACGTACCCAATGAGTTGTAGTTTTTCTTTCCCCGACCACACAAGACATCATGTTCGCCCGGAACGAAGTTTGATGGCAGCAGTGTCATGTTGCTTTTGCTGCCACCACCAATGCTGCCAGCATCAGATGGGGCCCTGGCAGTGCTCATCCTGCTGCTGCTATTGATGGCCGCTTTGAGTTGTTTTTCAAAGTCACTCTCTCTGTCAATATTACCACCTCTAGATGCGAGATGCTGCTTGATTCTATCGTTCAATTCCGTTAAAGAGTTGTTGTAGATTTTCTTGGTGTGGGTTGTCGAGGTTTTCATTTATTGTTATTTATTTGGTGTTATACCGGTACGAAGTAAAGGTGTTATTACGGTACGAAAGGGCCATTGTTTTATGCGACTGGTTCATGTTTCTATGCTCGAACATTCCTCCTACCTTCTCTCAATGCCGTTCTCTTGCTTTGGTCTTGCCAAGGCATCTCAGTAGCCGAATTGATCCTTCTTGCCCATCGCATGATTCATGGATACCATTGGTTAATTAATCATCTCCAATAAGTATTTTTATTAACGTTTTCTCAGAAAGAGCACATAGAATGCTAAATGAGACAGAGATATTTCCTCCGAGATTTAGTGATCATTACTGTCAATCTTGGTACAGTACCAGGTACGGTATACCAGGTACCTGGTACCAGCAGCAGCATACTAGTACTAAAAGTGGTAGTACCCGTTACTTTGAGCCTCCTGTAAAACAACCAGAACTCCAGCTTTTAAAACGAAATATTCCAGCAGGTTTGTTGTGATCTTCTTGGGGGTTCCAAACAGCTACTCGGAGAACTCTACCAGTACAGAGTACGATGCAACAGAAAAATGTGTCCAAAGCATCTCTTTTGAAATAGGTCTACAAGTAGTTTAAAGTTTAAAGGAGTTCTACCACCACGCCAATTCGAACGAGATAGTTTTAATTGCTCCAGAGGGTGTGCCAAGCAGCTACGCACGGTGCAGTAGGAAAGTGTATCGAAAGCAACTCCTTAAAATAATGAGGTGTCGTGCCTCCTCAAGTCCCGACACTGCTCTTTCGTTCCGCCATGGAAGCCTGGCCCGGTACCGCGGATTCCCTAGCAATCCCACCGACATAGAGACTTATTCAAACATTGGAGGCTCCACAATCAATCTTGTGGTGCTTCCAATGGACTCGTTGGTGCCCACGACTACAATATTTAATATTTAACTTTCTTACAGCGAGTACACATCAAGCAAGGATACGTTCGACCGCATAGCGCGCAGCCACCACTGGCAAGACAGGGAAGTAGACCGTTGTTTTTACCGTCGACGTGTGATGGTATTCCTTGCCTCGCTATGGCATGTCGCCATCGAATGAGACTTTCCCTGTAAGAAAGTCGTGCCAGTAGAGCAGCCTTTTCCCAAGCAGGCGTTCCAGATTTCTTGGCTCGTTCCATATCGTTGGCACTTGACTTATTTGAATGGTCCAGCTCTTTCAAATTGTAATCAATGATCTGACACATCAATGGAAGAACCTGGGTCTTATAGAGAACATCCAGAGGAACCTTCAAGGCTAAATTGCGTTCTAACTCTTCGTGTGTTAGCATGCACAGAATTGAAATGCGTCGTATATTCTTGATAGAATCCGGCTCGTAACAGCCTTGCAAATACATGTCGACATAGTCCTCGAGTCCTATATTACACAAAATACAGCTGTTGGATTTCAGTTCCTCCACAATAAAATCATGCCTCCTGAAACACTCGAGTCTATGGTTGGTGGAAATCAAGGAGGGGTCGCACCAGACGCTCACTTCGGTTTGAATGTCGTGGTGGCTGATAAAATTTGCGGGAAGAGTGCCGTATTGATAGACAAAACTAACCGGTGACAAATCACCATAATCAATGAAGAGTTCTTCTCCTTTTTCCAAATCGCGGCTGGCATAAATAGCCGAGCATGGCAGATTGCAGCCATCCCGGAAAATGCTGCCTTCCAAAAAGGGCCATTTACCGCTTGCCATAGCCACATTGATCACCAATTTATCTACTAGCTTACCCGGTTTTTCACTTTGATTGACTCGAGACGAATTACCATTCAAGAGTTCCACCAGGGGAACAAGCTCTGTGTCGGGCGACGCGTGCGCCCGCGACCATTGCAGACTAAAGGCATACACAAAAGTATTCCGGAGGGCGTCCTTTTGGGATAGTAGCGCATTTGTATTACTTGCCAGACTAGTATCCACAAAATTGTCGGAATCGTTTTTCAATAAAGGAAAAATAGCTTCCTCAAAGATTTGACGTACGTTCTCGCGCCGTTTGGTAAATTCATAGTCTAGAAGGCTGCGGTTCCAAATCTCCTTGATTTTCGATTCGTCCCAGTAAAACATGGATGACTCCTTCATCTCATTTTCCGAAGGCCAAGTGAAGGCTTGAAGGACAAATGGATTGGTCGGTTCCGTCTGTTTCTTGGACAAGACATGCATGACGGCCACGACCAATGCAAAATCTTCCGGGGCAATCATTTGAGCGTTGACTTGTTTGCATTTTCGTTCAATGTTCTTGCTGAGATTGCGCAATTCTTTCGTGTTCATGACATTCGACGTAGAGATTCTTGTGGCATTGGGAATGACTAGCAAAATCTCGTCCTGTTTGATGTCATCTTTGGCAATGCAACCTATGCCATCTGATGATTGGTTGAGAGAAAAGCTAATGGCAGGATGGATCTTAAAGCCCCTGGTAGGGTAGCGGGTCTGGAGAGACTCGATAAGGGCTTGCGTTGTATCTTCTCGGTCCATCGTGAAGTATCCAAAATCCAAACGCAATAATGAGTTAATAAAGTCAGAAAAATAATGATGTATAGTAAAAGGTGTTTATGATAGGTGATAGATGAGCCGATAGGAATCATCAAGGTTTTTGCGACGAATTCTCGAACACGAATCTAGATAGGAAACGACTGGCTGTAAGAGACTGCTTAAGATGCAACATGGTGCAAATGAAATTTTTTTTTAGGAATCCAAAGTATCCCTCAACGGAGGAGGGCCATGTGTTGCCCAGGGATGCGGTGTGAACTTAAAAATACATCATTTTCCTGGTAGTCTACTAGAGTAGTCTAGTTTTATTTGTTAGTTCCAGAGAATTATTCCCAAATACTTGACTACCATACGATATGACTGATTGTCAAATTTACGGGGGATCACAACCGTAAAAAGCTAGTGTGGAGACTATTAGATAATAGATGAATATTATGGATAAAGACTAGCTAGTAGTGGTCCTGTGTGTATAAAGCAGGCTAGGCAACACGACCTAATAGAGTAAGGTCTAACTCATGAGTCCCATGTCTTCCACTGAATCGCCTAATGTGGAAACAAGGTAAACTGCCATAGTCCACCTGGGCTTAATTTGCAACTATGGCGCCCGCAGTACTCGGAGTACGGTACAGTAGTATTCCTTGATGTACTAAAGAAGCAAATTCAGCATTGCAAAATTTACAGTACGTACACACAAAAGAGTTCGAACTAAAAGAAAAAGGAAAAAATAAATAGTACTGGTACCAGGTACTACTAGGGGGGGTCTAGTACTAGTACAGGACAAGTAGTAGACTAGTAGCTAGTAGTAGTACTCGAAGTAGTAGTAGACTAGTCTACTAGTAGTACCTGGTAATACTAGTACTGCTATGGTACTACTAATGACATCCTAATCAATCAAGCTCGGGAATGAAACTTTCTCGCCATGACGTTTTCAAAAAAGCCAACAGATCACGAGGCTAGTAGAAGCAAGGATGCGTCTGCCGTCAGAAAAAACTGTGGGCCAAGATTCAAGATCGACGAAGAAGAGCCACACATCATACATACTCTAGTCAATTAAGTCAATACAATAATAGACTAGTAAAAAAGTAACAGGTAGCGAGTCAACAGACATGACCACCCTTTACGATACTGCCCTCAAAGCCACAACTGATGATGCCGTCAAGGACCTCAAAGACGAAGCACTGGCACAACAGGTTGCTCGAATTTTCCTCTCCAAGTCTTGTCCCCAGTTTTTAAGAGCACTGGACAAAGACGCGTCTCCCAGTTCGACTGATCGTCTCATCAAGGCGGGGCGGAATATTTTGGCCACCATCAAGTATGTACAGACCAATACTACCGACAATTTGGACGACGAGAGCCGCCAGGAACGGGCGGACGCAGCCATGTCTTTGCTAGTGGACGAATGTTCGACTTTGGCCAACATTCTCACGGGACAAGAAACACGCCGGGTTCCCACTGTGCGATACGGCAAGACCGAGTTGCAAATGCCCCTGGTAACGTTGGGTTGTATGCGCTTTCAGCAGTCTTGGAATCGCGGCGGAGCTGAGCCTATTTCCAAAATTGATCAAGTCGAACCGGAATGTCAGGACAATTTGGTGCAAATTCTCAAACACGGCATTTCCATGGGCGTTACGCACATTGAAACAGCCAAAGGATACGGATGCAGCGAACTGCAATTGGGAGTTGCCTTGCAACAGTTGTTCCAGGAAAAGTTTGTCAAGCGAGAAGATTTGATTATCCAGACCAAGGGCGGCGTCGCGGCGAGCATGACGGTAGAAAGCTACAAAAAGCAAATCCTGACACAGATGCAAACCCTCAAAGTCAAATACCTCGATTTGTTCAGTGTCCATGGACTCAACTCGGAAGAAGAGTTCAAATACTTGTTTGATAATGTTCCCGAAAGAGGTAATCTTATTGATGCATTGAAAGATTTACAAAAGGAGGAAAAGATTCGACACATTGGATTCAGTACACACGCACGAGCTGATCTCATTCGACGCGCCATCGAAACGGATGCCTTTGCCTACGTCAACCTGCACCATCACTTTATTGGATCTTACACAGCTTCGGGAGATAGCGAGGGCATGAACAACGGGCATCATGGAAACTATGCCAATGTTGAGTTGGCGCGAAAACATGATATGGGAGTCTTTATTATTTCCCCCTACGACAAGGGAGGTCGCCTGTATGCACCTTCGGTGAAATTGAGAGAATTGACGCTACCAGAGTTTGAACCCATGGAATTTGGAAGTTTGTGGCTGTGGCAATATCATTTACACCAAGATACGCAGACTAGTGGTCCCATGACGCACACCCAGACCATTGGAGCTGCGAGACCCAGTGATTTGGATCAACCCATTTTGGCAAGTTTGAAGACACTGGAAAATAATGATGCTCTCGTGGACAAGATCAAGCGCGTCAATGAAAAACTACAGCGTCGTATGGAAACAGCTTTGCCCGGCGGAGCAAAATGGGCACAGACCTGGCACGTCGGCTTGCCCAACTGGTACGACGCCAAATATGGCACGCAGCATGGAAATCTCGTCTGGTTGTACAATCTCATTCATGCCTACGGAATGCTGGATTTTGCCAAGGATCGCTACTCGCCTGTGGGGCCCCGTCTGGAAAAATGGGATTACTCCAAATCCAAGGAAGAAAATGTCGCTCAATTCTTACCAGGGTTTAATTGGATGCCTGGGGTTGGTGCAAGTCCCGAAAAGGACTATACAGATGATTTCGCCAATTGTCCGGAAGAGAATAGGCAGCAGCTGAAGGAGGCGGTTGCTTTTGTCCACAAATACTGCCGCCCCGTGAACAAAGACGAAGAACCTCCTGAAAATTTGGATATTCCGTACGAATGGGAAACATCCTATGATATGAGACCATGGACTGCTTTCCCGGAACGCTGAAATGTTTCGACTACTCTGAATAATGAATTTGCTGTCTTGCTCCATACATCAAGCAGCTATCAAATTGAGTTGCTTGCAACCTACTAATAGGCACAAACAGATGATTGCATGTAATAGTGTTTCCTGACAAGTATTCAGAATTAGAGAATGGTCATAGTAACAATGATACCAAAATTAACCGAAAACTACCAAGCCAAACTGATTTCACCAGTCGTTTGCTGCCCTTAGCTGTCGGTTACACGCATTCACAACAAAAATGGTTCTGCCTCTTTTACATAAATGTGGGACAACTAATAATATGTTGACGTTGCGCACGGGGAAGCAATGCAGGTACAGTAGCTGACGAGTGTTCATACTCGGAATTTACACTCCCATATAGCTAATCATCCTTTCAGAACCAAACAGCACAAGTCTACTAGAGACTACTACGACTTGTAGTAGACTACCTGGTAGTCTAGCTACTAAGTAGACTAGACTAGTAGTAGACTACCTGGTAGTCTACTAGGAAAATCGATGAGCTACGATCCATTCATGCACGACTAAAAGAAATAATGATCTTTGGAGGGTAATAAGAAGATGTGTTATCACCAATCCAGGGATATCCCACCCCCTGGGATATGAAAAACTGTCCCGGGATGGGGAAAAACACAATCCCTGGGTTGTTTCTGGAAATAGCATTTGTTGGGCTTAAGTAATACGAACCGTTATTTTTAACAGCATGTGATCTAATTACTATCTCAGTGCAATTTTATTAAATAATGGTCCATTGGCTGTCAATAAAAATAAAATGGCCAAGCACTTTTAAGTCCATAAGCTATTATTTAACAGGTAGCTGCTGAACCACTTTAATTTAATTCATTATTCGAATAAACGTATTTATTCGATTATTCTAGTGTACTGTTTTACCTACTGTAAACTTATTCTCAATTGTATAAAAAAATGTATTAAAATAAAATGGTCAAGCACTTTTAAGCTAGCATTTAACAGGTAGCTGCTGAACCACTTTAATTTAATTCATTTGATTATTCTAGTGTACTGTTTTACCTCCTGTTAACTTATTTGCAAGCAATTGTGTATTAAAATAAAATGGTCAAGCACTTTTAAGCTAGCATTTAACAGGTAGCTGCTGAACCACTTTAATTTAATTCATTCGAATAAGGTGAAACGTTTTGAATTCGAATAAACAACTTCTTATTGGAGACCGTGTGCATTAAAATAAAATGGTCAAGCACTTTTAAGCTAGCATTTAACAGGTAGCTGCTGAACCACTTTAATTTACTAATTCATTATTCAAATAAACGTATTCATTCGATTATTCTAGTGTACTGTTTTACCTACTGTAAACTTATTCTCAATCATAACTGAGAAACACAACTCTGTCGATCATCGGGCAAACAAAGCTACTACTAAAACACTGGCTTTTTACTAGTAGTCTTGTCCCACAAGAAATCGTTGCGTTTATTTTTATTATACGATGCTAATCTAAATACAATGTAACATTAAACCATACTACATTCCGTATAAGCATAAAATATATCCCGAGTTTTTTTCAATATCCCGGAATTGGTGATCACTAAATCGTCAAACAAGCCCGGGATTTGGATATCCCGGAAAATTGGATACTCAGCCCCAGGATTTTTCCATATCCCGGGAATGGTGATAACAGATGTATCTACTCTAGTAGGTACTAGTCTAGTAGCTAGCTACTCCGAGTAGTCTATCTGGTAGTTCCAAGTTCGAACAAGAAATTTTGTGCGGGAGAACCCAGCCGACAGGCAAAAAAAAAACAGTATCTTCCACCACCATTCATATCCAAAATACAGCTTCATGAGATGTGCTAAAACATGGCAAGACCTTCAAACAAAACAGCACTGGGCCAGATTTTACCTGGATTTTGGATTGGCCGAATGGCGGCAGTTCGCGCTATCTTCGAGCTACAGCAGTACGATAGAGACAACGACAACCATCAACAAGACGAAGAATGGACAATAATATCTGTCCTGTCTTCTCGATCCATTATCTCAGCCATTACAGACACGTTGAAAGAGGAGCAACGAAAATTTGGCCGACATCTGGTAACTCACCATGAAGTTTGGGATTTACCTGATAAGGCTCAGAGTGATTTTGTCTCGGACCGCCTAGAAGAAATTCTCTCCATCATTAGCAATAGCATAGAGACACCAGTCGCACCTATCACTCCAAACAATCGAATTAAAAGACCTAGACGAAACGTGTTGATTCACTGTGCCCGTGGCGTCTCTCGATCGGCAGCAGTATGCTCCGCCTGGTTAATCTCGCGTGGAGGGTATACCCTGGAAGAATCCCTCAATTTGATTCGATCCGCACGACAAGTAAATCCAAATCTAGGATTTTTGGCCGGTCTTCGAGCCATCGAAAAGTGCAATGGGAATGTACAGAAAGCACGAGAAAGATTGACACAATCACGGAATAAGCCATCGGGGAAAGACTTGCCGAAAGAGAAAGTAAAAGAAGGGAACAACGAGACGAACGATAAAGTAATACAAAATACGGTAGTAGATGGCAATTGGGAAGTAAGCTGTTGAAACTATTTTGGTAGGATTTATATGTTTAGTCTTTTAATTCGTTTCCGATAGCTTTGTAATGCAGTTTGCGAATGCTATTTTATCGTATGTATGTTTGAAAATTCCATGGTGCGTAGAGATGAGTATCGCATTTGTGAAACGGAGCTATTCTGGCATTACTCTATCGGTGCGAAAAAAATGTCACAAAGGAAAGTCAGACGTATTCTGCAGAGTTGAAGACGGCTGACTTGACACTGTAGTTAAACTTTCCCGATGATACCGAATTCGAATCACCACTGCGGTTGTCGCCCCTGAAGGCCTTCTTTGCTGGTATAGAAATGGTACGACCGGGCCCTTTCATGCCCAGAAAGCCGTCGTATCCCACTCCCGTGGGGTCGAGATTACGCTTCATTAGGTTGATGCAAAATCGGCAATGACGGGCCGGACGTACTGACAGTGGAAACGCGGCGAGGGCTTTTTCTTCGCAACACGTGTAGCATTTTCGAGTTGAAAGACACGGCTGCTTGGCCATTGATTTGTAGGACTTGCTGTCCTGATACACCACTCTTCCCTCGAAAGGTGCGCAGTGGCTTGTTAGGAGACCCAAGTCGATTTTCAAGTCGGCGTCGAATTTGACGTATTGTTTGGTATTGTTGGAACGAGCGCGAAACAAGTTGCTGATCATTGTCGAGGAAGTGTTCCGATGATAAAGGATAAGGTGTTTAGAAAAGGGATTATATGCTTGTGGATTTGTGAACCCAAACTGAGTCGACTCATGTTGTTGCTGATGCATTTGGCAACGGCCAGCCCTCGCGATGGTTTCTTTTTTTGACCAAGCGGCGTTTCGCCATCTTCCAAGTCGCAGCTACTAGCTCCAGATGCTTTTATTTTCTAGTTTCAGAAAATTTCTAGAGGGCGCTGAGAAGAAAGATTGGTGGACAATCATTTACTGTACAAACAGTGACGGGACAAAGAAAATACTCCTCATTTTAGGAAAACTAAAAATATTTTTTAAAAAGGACGAAATTAATACTTGGAGTATTCGATAATATTTTTTTGTTTTTTGACATGATCATTAACTCTATCGCAAATTAAGCCCAGGTGGACTACCATAGGACTCAGGAGTTAGGTCTCTCTCTATTAGGTCGTGTGCCTATGCCTGCTTCCTATACACACACACCACTAGTCTCTTTACTCTAGTCATAATATTACTCTAATATTCAAGTAGTCTCCACATTAGCTTTTTCCGTGTTATCAGCCACCATGATGCTCTTAAGCCGGCTCCACAGCCGGCTGCCCACTGGTTAAGAAGCTCTATAGGCACTACAGACACCCTCTGTAGCTCCTGTAGTCCTCATGCGAGTTCCAGAGGCGACATGCGCCGGAAACGCAACCGGAGGATCGATTTGATTCATCATCAAATCAACCACAAAGCTTTGGAGACTTCCACCATGGCACTAGCCGGCTCCTCAGCCGGCTGGAAACCAAGTTAACTTGCCCTTCTCCTACCACTACCACAGGAGCAAGGGGACCTCGCTTCCACACCAACCGGAGACGAGGATTCGACATACCGGAGACGAGTTCGCTCGCCAAACTGAATGGAAGAAGCACAAGTTGTGCCTCCTTTCCATACTACTACACCGTCTACTACATCAACACAACGTCGCAACCGAAAGGAACGACAAGCCTACAGTCTATTCTTATAGACAACAATGGAAGCCCCTGCCACATGGACAATTTGATCTCGTTCCAGCGAGTCATTGACCGGCAGGACCGGACACAAGTTGAAGGACGCTTCAGCTACTGGAACTACACTGGAGATATTACTACAGCCTGGTATACAGGAATACTCCACCGGACAAGGACTCGTCGCAAGACGACATGCCTTGTAGGCACCACCTCCATTGAGGCTACCACACCCTGCAGGACACCATCTCGCAAGACACCTCGCAGGAGACTTCGCATCGACCCTTCGCATCGCACCTGGACATTCAAGACTACACCGGTCATCAAGACTACCAACCACCGACATGAACCACCGACTACTTGGCAAGACCAACCAAATGGGAACCCATTTCCCATTCGGTCACCAGCAACCGGTCTTTTGCTTCTACTACATTCATGTACAAACAAGTACCTTCGGTGGTTCCTATTATTCGATGCGAAGCAGCCTGGCAACCAAACTATATCGATGCCAGTATCATGGAAGTATTATCGCTTGTACTTCGAATTCAGTCTGTATTCATTGTTTTTGCAATATACCCCAAACTACTGAATCTCTTTTACTCTGTTGCCTTGTTTATTCCACAGGAATAACACCCACCCACCCCTTAACTTTCAACCCATTTCACCATGGCCCTTACCAAGACCTCCTCTATCATCAAGACTCGTTCGCAAAGTCGTACCGACTCTCGTACGATCGCTCCTGCTCCTGCTCCTGTCGCTGTTGCTACAGGAGGACGTACCACCGGAACGAACGACCGTACGATCGATTCGGTTAATCCTGTCGCTGCTACTGCTACTACAGGACGTACCACCGGAACGAACCTTACGATCGACACCGATGTCGCTCCTGCTCCTGTGGACGACCTGTTCGCAGGACGTCCGACTACCGGTGCTCTCAAGGACCCTCCTGCTCCTCGCGATCGCGATTCGGACGACGCAAAGAAGCCTGCTGCGAAGCCTAAGCCTAAAGGTCGTCCTAAGAAGGTCGTTGCTCCTAAGACTCGCAAGCCTCGCAAGCCTCGTACTGATCCGGCTCGTACTGATCCGGCTGATGACCTTGTGGACCCCATGTCACGTGTCCATGTTGGTGATGCCGGTGGACTTGCTCGTGCCGTCTTAGCAGACATGGACTACTCGAATCCGGAACAGGATCCGGAACAGCCCGACGATGAACCCCAACCCAAGAAGAAGACACGTCTAAGATTTGCATTACAGGCAATGGATCCTATCTGTTTAAAACCAAGTAGCAATTTTTTGAAATTTAAAGGTTATCTGATTGTATTTGGTAACT